>Ga0193954_1000003_pt1 | contig 136948 bp, 119 predicted proteins | sample BB_5_MG_FD_140340 | JGI IMG/M metagenome (GOLD analysis project Ga0193954, IMG submission 140340) | Microbial mat bacterial communities from the Broadkill River, Lewes, Delaware, United States - BB_5_MG | ecosystem: Environmental > Aquatic > Freshwater > River > Microbial mats | place: USA...
CTGTATAATTAATTTCAGAAATATAAACATTCTGACTAAAACCTGAAATTGTTATTAGTAAAACAATTAATGAAATGTATAATTTTGTCATGGGGATGAACAATTAAATTTGTTTTCAAATATCTTGCTTTATTGCCTGTATAACTGTGCTTTTAGATGTAACTTAGCCATCAGAAGTAAAAACTAAATAAATGGTTCGTTTCTATAAATAAATTGATAGAATTTAACCTTGTTTTTGTATGGTTTTACCATACTTTTGGTAGTGATTTTATAAATATTTGGTCGAAAAGCGCCTAAAGTAGACATTCCTTCTACTTTTTTTAATCAAGAATATAGGAATGCTAAAATTTCACTTTTATAAAATTTCTTTTAATTAATAATCAATTTTCGTGTAGCAATTTTTCCTTCTTCGTTTATCCTAACCATATAAGTTCCTTTGTTTAAATTTGAAATATTTATGGTTTCTTTATTGGTAACTTCTTTATTGTAAAGTTGTTGGCCTGTTATGTTGAAAATTTCAATGTGTTTATCTGCCCAATTATCTGAAGAAATATTAAGTTGTCCGTTTGAAACTGGATTTGGATACATTTTGAAACCTTCAATGTTGTTTTTAACTATTGATAAAGTTTCTCCAACGTTTAATGCATTAGGTGATTTTGGATTTAAACCAATCCAACCATTACCACTAATATATTGGTATGAATTAGGAGAAGTAGGACTATTTATTCCAAGAGGAATAATACCGCTAACTCCAGAAGGGTTAGTAAACCCATAAGAAGTATTGCCATATCTAACAGCATTAGTAACTACAGTACCATTTCTCAATACTATTAATCTACTTGCTCCAAAAATAATTGCAAAACTAGATAAACTAGAAATACCAGTTATAGAATAACTTTTAGCTGTATAAGGTGCTCCTGTAGGTAAATTATCCCCAGCTGTAAAACTTATGGAACCTTCGGAAGTTCCATTTTGATTATAAACCTCAATAGACCAGTTATTTAAGTTAAAATCTTCAGGGCCAGTTAGTTCAACTCCATCTGTAGTGTTAATTTCTGAAATAAAAATATTTTGCGAAAAACTTGTAATGGATATAATAAAAAGAGTAAATAAAATGTAATTTTTTTTCATTGGGTATGTACATTTTTTGATGTATCAAAAATCTCACTTTATTGTGTGATTTCTTTTTTTTTAGGATGTAACTTGACTAATAGTATAAATACGTGAATAAATGAAGCGTTTTTATGAATAAACGGGTATGGTAAAACCATATAAAAGCATGGTTTTACCTTGCTTTTGATCCTTGTTTTTTTGATTTTTTGTAAGTAAGTAACTTAAAAAAGTTATTTTTTATTGTAAAACGATAAGACTTAATGACAATTTTTTTATCTTAAATTTTTTAATCAACTACCAATTTGCGGGTAGCGATTTTCCCATCTTCTTCAATTCTTACAAAATAAATACCTTTTTTTAATTTAGAAATGTTTAAAGGTTCTAGATTTTGTATTTTTTTACTGTAAACTTGTTGACCTGTTAAAGCATAAAAAATTACTTGTTTATTTAAATTTTTACTTGAATAGAAATACAATAAACCATTAGAAACTGGATTTGGGTACATTGCAAAATTTTCTATTTGGTTTTTAATTACAGATAAACTAAAATCGTTAATTGAACCAGGAGTTCCTAAATCTCCAGTGCCATATACCGTTGTTGCTGCGCCCCAGTTTGATCCTAGGTTATTATCGGTGTAATTGTATGCGCCCAAACTTAATTCCATACTCGCTCCGGTTAGGTTAGGAAAAGTAGCTTCATTATATTCAACTCTATCAATTTCGGTTACACCACTTGTTAGAATAATTTCATCGCTAGTATTTGTTAGTTCATATCCTGAAAACTGGTAATCTGCTGTAAAACCTCCATTTAATAAAATATTAGCATCTCTTGCAAATACCGCATAGCCATTTGCTGGTACTATAACAGACGAGGCAATTGTATGTGTATCTGAACCAGCTTCTGAAATCACCCAACCCAACATATCAATGTCCGAAGCTGTAGTATTGTAAACTTCAAAATATTCTCCTTCGGCATCGTCAACTGCGTCTGGATCTGGCATAATTTCAGTAATTATTATAGAGCCTGCATTTGGGGAAACAATACCAGATAGCAAATTGCTTTTGCTTACAGCATCTGTGCTAGTACAAATAACATTTTCATTGTAACTTCCAATAGTTAATCCAGATTTTAAACGTACATAAAGTGTAGTTGGTGAAATTGAAGTTCCTGCTCCTTTTATTAGTGTAATAGTTGAGCTAAAAACGCCTCCAGAAGTTTCTGAAATTTCAAAATTAGCGGGTGCAGTAATACTAATATTTCCTGTTAAATTAGTTCCAGAAACAATAAACCCTCCTTCAGTTGAAGGTCCTGAGTCAACTTCATAATCTAAATCTGAAATTAAATAATTGTTACTTATTATAGCTGGAGCAATTGAAAAAGTTTGATTATTATTTCTAGAGTCCTGCGTTGATGTTGCGGCAGATGCCCAAGAAAAATCGTTGTAATAAACACCAGTTCCTGTTAATTGCAGCGAGTGACCTAAAGGCACTGTATTATCTTCTGTAACACCAATATCAGTTGATGTTAGTCCATTGGCAGTGCCATCTGCAGCGGTAATGATACCTTTATAACTTAAAAATTGGATTACATTTCCTAAAGGATCAATTAAAGCAATTCCATCGGGGCCGTCTTGTATTCCTGATTTTAAAAACCAAATTGCTCCCCTACTATTTTCAAGATTTGGAATTATACCAGATAAGCTCTTGGTAGCATAAACCAAAGAGTTATTACCATTGTAAAATTCAATATTCCAACCATTTAAATCAGTTCCGCTTGGACCTGCTATTTCAACTCCTTCATTACTTGCTGTTCCGTTATTACCATAATGAATCTCGTTAATAAAAACATCTGTTTGCCCAAAAGAAAGTGTAACCATAAAGATGGCTACAACTAAAAAATAAAAGTTTTTCATAGCGATTTTTTTTGTAGTTGTCTTTAAAAATAAAAAAAAATTTTTAATAAATAGTTAAAAATTAGGGATTTAATTATAAATTAATGGTGAAAATTAATTTAATGTAAGTTTAATGTTAGCTTAATGTTATACTTTAAATTACTTTGTTGTGAATGTTTTAAAATTGTAATTAATGATTACTTTTGAATGTTTTTTACTATTAAACTTGTAAAAAATTATGGATAAAGCATTCTAAAAAGTTTAAAATTCAATTAAATTATAAATAACGAACAGTATAAAATCGTTAAAAAATAATAGAGACACATGAAAAAAGCAGCTATAAAAATTCTTTTAGTTGATGATGAACCTGATATTCTAGAAATTGTATCTTACAATTTAAAGAACGAAGGTTATAAAGTTTATACCGCTAAAAATGGAATAGAGGCAATAGCTTCGGCTAAACTAAATAATCCGCATTTAATAATTTTAGACATTATGATGCCAGAAATGGATGGTATAGAAGCCTGTGAAAAAATTAGAGCAACTAAAGGTCTAGAAAATGTACTAATTACTTTTTTTACTGCACGTGGTGAAGATTATTCGCAAGTAGCTGGTTTTAATGTTGGTGCAGATGATTATATTACAAAACCTATTAAGCCTAAAGTACTTATTAGTAAAATTAAAGCATTATTAAGAAGGGTAAATGAGGTGCAAAATGTTTCTTCTAATAATGTAAAAGTTGGTGAAATTATTATTGATAGAGAAGAATATGTTATTATTAAAGATGGAGAAAAACTATCGTTACCAAAAAAGGAATTTGAGTTATTCGCTCTGTTAGCATCAAAACCAGAAAAAGTATTTAAACGTGATGATATTTTAGATAAAGTTTGGGGAAATGAAGTTGTTGTTGGTGGTAGAACTATTGATGTACATATTAGAAAATTACGCGAAAAAATAGGTGATGAGTACTTTAAAACGGTAAAAGGTGTAGGTTATAAATTTGTTGTTAATGAAGATTAAAAGAACATATTCATTCGCATTTTGGACTACCTTATTTATAACCTTATTTATTCTTGGAGTATTATTAGTTACTGCATATATATTTTTGGATATACATTTAAATATAAAATACTTAGTTCCTTTTGTGGGTCTAATTTTTATATTTAATTTTTTAATTATTCAATATAGATTAGAGAAATTTATTTATACACGTATTAAAAAAATATACGATCGGGTTTCGGTTCTAGACCGTTCCGATTTTAATAAAACTGTAATCACATCAGATATTGATGCTCTTTCTAGAGAAGTTCAGAAATTTGCTGAATTTAAACAACAGCAAATTGCTAATTTACATTTACGAGAAAATTATAGAAGAGATTTTTTAGGAAATGTATCTCACGAATTAAAAACACCACTATTTACTGTACAAGGCTATTTATTAACATTAGCTGATGGCGCTATGGATGATAAAAAAATTAGTAAAAAATACCTTAAACGCGCTAATAAGGGTGTTGAAAGGCTTATTTCAATTGTTAAGGATTTAGATTTAATTTCGAAATTAGAATCGGCCGATTTGGTTTTAAACAAGCAACCATTTAATATTTTAGAATTAGTGCAAGAAGTATTTGAATTGCTAGAAATGAAAGCCAAAAAAAGGAATGTTTCAATGCATTTTAATAAACATTATATTTTCCCTATAATGGTTATTGCAGATGTTGAAAAAATAGAACAAGTACTTACCAATTTAATTGTAAATGCTATAAAATATGCCAAAAAAAATGGCACTATTATGGTAAGTGTTGAAAAAATGGATGCTAAAGTGTTGGTAAAAGTTATAGATGATGGTGAAGGAATTAAAGAAGAGTATTTACCAAGACTTTTTGAACGTTTTTATAGAGTTGATCAAAGCCGCTCTAGAGATCAAGGTGGTTCAGGATTAGGACTTTCTATTGTTAAGCATATATTAGAATCGCACAACGAGCAAATTTTTGTAAAAAGTGAATTCGGTAAAGGTTCAGAGTTTTCATTTACGCTCGAAAAGATGAAAGTTACTTAAATTAAATTTGGATTTGGTTTTTTTAAATCCTGTATAATTTACAATTTCATTGAGTTTTTCTAATGAGAAATCCTGCTGATTTGAAAAAGGCGCAATTAATTTATCTTTTAATGTTTTTGCTAAATATTCTTGCTCAAATTGACCAGGAGTAGGAATAAAAAAAGCTTTTTTACCCAAAACTGCCAAATCCATTATGGATGAATACCCAGAACGAGCAATAACAATTTCACTTTCATTTAGAGCTTTTTCAAGAGCATCTTTTAGCAAATAATTTCTAATTTTAATATTTCTTGATTGCCCAATAGTCAAGTTTGAAGTTTCTAATTTTAAGTTGTTTTCTATAGTTCCTCTTACAAAAAGCACTTTCCCTTGATAGTTTTTAAGTTCCAAGAACAGTTTATTTTCTAATAAAGTCCGTTGTGGTTCTGGTCCAGAAAGCACTATTAATAGGTTGTATTTATTAGTACATTTTACGGGTTTAAATCTGCTTAAAATTCCAAGATATTTTAAATTAAAATCTGTTGTTTCTAGGCGCCCTAAATCTCCTGAAAAATTAAGCTCATTTTCAAAATCTGGAACCCAACATTCATTAAAATTTTTAATAATTTTTTGATGTGTTTTTGAAGTAATTCCTGTTGTTTTTCCAGACAAAACAGTTAACTGATGTGTAATATAAACAGCTGGTATATTGGAATTGTAAACGCCAAATCTATTGTCAGAAATACTTCCAACAATACCTTCTTTTTTAATAATTTGAGCTACTATTTTGTGTTCTTTTTTTACTGCCGCAATAACAGATGGAATACTTAAAAGCAGCTTAAATTTTAAATTCTTGCCGCTTTTAGAGTATTTTATATTGTAAGAAGGTAATGCATAACTTTTTAATAAAGGAAATTCTTTTTGAAGCAATACTAAAGCATTGCCATCACTTGCTAAAATAGGTTCGTAATTAGCCTCTATTAATGCATTTATTATTGGAATACAACGTGTTGCGTGCCCTAAGCCCCAATTTAATGGTGCAACAAGAATTTTTTTTTACAAGTCAAAACCAATATCTTTTCTAAAATTCATACCATCAAAACATAGTTTGTCAATATTTTTATAGGATTGTTTTAAAGCTTCATTAAAATTAGTTCCGTATGATGTAATTGCAAGTACTCTTCCACCGTTTGTAACAACTTTTTCATCTTTAATAGTAGTTCCTGCGTGAAAAGGGATAGAATTTTCGATAGAATTTAAACCAAAAATTTCTTTTCCTTTTTCGTAAGCCTCTGGATATCCGCCAGAAACTAACATAACTGTGCACGCACTTTCTTTTTTAAATTCAATGGTTTTAGTATGTAATTCTTTATTTCCTGCAGCTATTAAAAGATCTAAAAAATCACTATTAATTCGTGGAATTACAACTTCACTTTCCGGATCTCCCATTCGGCAATTGTATTCAATTACTTTAACTTCTCCTTTGTCTAAAATCAATCCAATAAATACAAAACCAATATAATTAATAGCATCTTTTTGAAACCCATTAATTGTTGGTTTAATAACCTGAGTTTCTATTTTTTCCATTAATTCTTCAGTTAAAAATGGTACTGGCGAAACAGCTCCCATTCCTCCGGTATTTAAACCTTTATCTCCTTCGCCAATTCTTTTATAATCTTTTGCGCTAGGTAAAGTAACATAACTTTTTCCATCTGTTAGTACAAAACAGCTAAGTTCTATTCCTGTTAAAAACTCTTCAATAACTACTTTATTACTTGCTTCTCCAAACTTTTTGTTGGCTAACATTTCTGTTAGTTCGTCTTTGGCTTCTTGTAAATCGTTTAAAATTAACACGCCTTTTCCGGCAGCTAAACCATCAGCTTTTAAAACATAAGGAGCTGTTAAGGTTTCTAAAAACGCATATCCTTCATCTAAATTATTAGCTGTAAAACTTTTGTAAGCAGCTGTTGGAATATTATGTCTGTACATAAATTCTTTTGCAAATTCTTTACTTCCTTCTAGTTGTGCAGCGTATTTTTGGGGCCCAATTACCGGAATGTTTTTTAATTCAGTGTCATTTAAAAAGAAATCGTGAATTCCTTTAACTAAAGGATCTTCTGGACCTACAATAACCAGTTTAATTTGATGTTCTAAAACAGCCTTTTTTACAGCTTCAAAATCAGTTTGATTAATATTTAAATTACTACCTACGTCCTTTGTTCCAGCATTTCCTGGAGCAATAAACAGCTTATTTAATAAGTTGCTTTGTGCTATTTTCCATGCTATTGCGTGTTCTCTTCCTCCTGATCCAAGTATTAATACGTTCATTTGTAAATTTATTTTTAAGCTATTTATAGTGTTGAATTAAAAAATTTGTTCTAATATTTTTTGAGTAATAACATATGTTGGTAATACTCCGGTTGTCCCTAAACCTCCTGAAGCTAAGGTGCTTCCTGTTTCTAAAGGATTATCTGAAGCATAATATGCATACCTAACTTTTACTTTTTTTGAAATATTTCCTCTAATTTTTGAAGCTGCCTGAATTGCTTTTTGATAGTGAGCGCCTTCCATTTCAAGACCTGTAACTTTCCAGGTAGAATCGTGAAAGAATTTTAAAATATCTTTATTTTGAAGCGATGTACCTAAAACAGTTACCATTGCTCCTGTATAAACATTTACACCACAGTCTTCAAATTGGTTCTTTTTAAGTTGATTTTTAAACGGATAATTATCCGCTGTTCCTTCAAAAATATGTGAAGATGGAATCATAATATCACCTTTTCCACCTTCTAAAATTCCTGCTTTACCCATTATAGAAACAGAGTCTACATTTAAATGGTGTTTTTTGCCTTTACTGTCTTTATAAGGTTTTAAGAGCTCATCCATTGTTTCGTAAGCCTGTTCACCAAATGCATAATCCATTACAATAATAACAGGTTTTTCGTCTTCAATTAAGCTATGTTCTAGTGTATATTGTGTTTTAGAAATATCAATTTTTTCGGTATCAATTACTTGTACATTAATATTGGTTCCAAAAGTGTCTTTAATGTAAAATAGTCCATTGTCACCTGCAAATTCTTTTACTTGATGACGTAAATCTTCATTTTCATCTTTGCTTAGCAATTGAAATAAAGAAATTAAGTCATTATCTTTAATTTGTTTTGGTAAAACAATTGGCGCATAAATAGAATTCATTACACTGTGCATATTTGCACTTATTATATGAATTGGTCTTTTTAGCAAATCGTTTTCTTCTAATACTTTTTTAATATTAGTTGCCCAAATTTCACCAAAAATATGATGTCCAATGCGTTCGCGTAAAACGGGGCTAAAGTTAATTTCTCTTTTTAGGTTATGTACTCTTTCATTAATTGCCAATTTTCCTAACCAATAAATAATTTGAAAAAACCTATCAGGATTATCTTTAACACTTAAAATTAGGTACACACTTAACGCTTCTTCAAAAGTTCTACCTAAAATGCTTGCTAAATGTGCCAGCATTATATCGCGATCGTCTCCATTTATTTTTTTATTATGAAGCACTACATCTTCTAATTTATTCCATTCTCGTATTGTTTTAGTGCCATTATCAATTAGAACTTTATTTGCAATTTTATGAGATTCAACAAATAGAAATGTTAAGTGTGTTAGAATATCATAGATTTCAGATCTTCCTCTTGTAACCTCAATATTCATTTGGTCTTTATCTATTCTAAAGCAATTTCTTCTTCTTTTTGGTGGAATAATTGCCTTAAAATGCGATTTTGAATAGCCTTCATCTGATGTTAAATTAATAAATCTACATTCTTCAATTCCTGTTGGAAGCCTCTCAATAACATAAATTAATCCATTTAATTCTACTTTTTCTTCAGCAATTGATCCATAAATTTCTGGACGTAATAAAAGTAAAGATTCTCGCAAAGCATCACCTGAAATTCCCATTGGTTTGTAAAAACCTCTACTAAATAAATGGCGCATAGAAATGTATAAACGTTCTATAGCATTGGAAGATTCTTGTGCTCTAGTTCTATTGTGAATTTTTGCTTGTGTCATACTTTTATATTTGAAGTGCAAAGATACATATCTCTGTTGAATTGTTAATTTGTTGAATTATCGAATCGTTTTTATTTTAAAAGGCTCTCATATTCTGAAACATTATTTAAAATGGTTGTTGCTTTTAAAATGGTAGAATCAAATACAGATTTTTGTTGGTAAACACCTTCTATATAATAATAGCGTTTTACAATTTCTTCGGTTAATTTGTCTATAATTTCTACTTTGTTTTTCTCTAATTCATTTAATTTTTCTGAATGAATAGCTTCCAATAAATCAGTATATTTTTTTGCTAAGTTTTTGTCTAAATTTTCTGAAGTAGCTTTTTCAAGTGCTTTGTTAAATTTAGTTTCAGTTTCAGTTTCAAAATCACTCTGGTTTTTACTCAAATATTTTAATAACGAATAAAAATCATCTTCTTTTAAATTAAATTTTGATGGTTCTAAAATTGTAGAGTTGTTATAAAAATAGTTGGTAGCATAGTTAAAAAACGCATCTGAATTTAGTAATATTTCTGTTGTTTTTGTGGTGGTGGGTTTTTTAATTTCAACATCTGGTAAAATTCCACCACCGCCATATACAGTTCTTCCTTTTTCTGTGGTGTAAGTTTCTCTTCCGGCATCGGAAAATTTTGGAATATTTCCCTTATCGTCTCTATTTGTATAATCTAGTTCTTGAATACATCTTCCGCTAGGTGTATAATATTTTGAAATTGTTAATTTCATTTGTGTGCCATAAGATAATGGTTTGTAGCGTTGCACTAAACCTTTGCCAAAAGAACGTTCGCCAAGCACTACAGCTCTGTCATAATCTTGTAAAGCTCCTGCTAAAATTTCTGAAGCCGAAGCAGAACGGTTATTGATTAAGATTGTTAATGGAATTTCTAAATCTATAGGTTCGTTTCTGGTTTTATAAGTTGCACTTTCTTTCTTAGTTTTAGCTTTTGTGGTAACTATAATTTTATCTTTTGGTATAAAAAAGTTAACTATTGATACAGCTTCATTTAATAAACCTCCAGGATTGCTTCTAACATCGATAATTAGTTTTTTCATACCTTCTTCTTTTAATTGTAAGAAGGCTGCTTTTACTTCTTCAGCTGCTTTTTCATTAAATTTTACAAACGAAATATAACCAATTTCAGCGTCAATCATTGTATAAAATGGTACTGCTTTTTGTGTAATTTTTTTTCGGGTTATTTCAATATCTAATGTTTTATTTTGACGTTCAATTTTAAGTGTTACTTTAGTGTTAGGCAATCCGTTTAAGACACTCGAAATACCACTTTCTTCAAAATCTTTAACCTCAAGATCTCCAATTTTCAAAATTTTATCTCCAGGTTTTAATCCAGCTTTTTCTGCAGGTGAATTTTTTAATATTTCTCTAATAGTTACTGTTTTGTTTTTAAATTGTGAAATAGCTCCAATTCCTCCATATTCTCCTGTAGCTCTAATTCTAGCATCTTCAACACCTTGTTCATCGTAAAATCTTGTGTAAGGATCTAGATTGCCAAGCATGTAATTAATAGATTTGGTAGTTAATTCACCAGGATTAACTTCATCTATATAATACATATTTAGTTCTTTAAACATGGTTGTGTAAATATCTATTTGTTTTGCTATTTCAAAAAAATCTGATTGAAATCCAGCGGAAATAGCAACAGTAATAGTTACAAAAACAGCAAGTATCCATTTTTTAATCTTAGTTTTCATGTGTCTATTTTTTTTTAGAGATCATACTTCGACTTCGCTCAGCACATGCATGCTGTTCGCTATTAGCCGTGTTATTGGGTGGTAAACCTTTTAGCATGCTCGTTTCATTTTCCTTAATTTTTGTGTCGAATTTTAAGATTACCTTTTTTATAGATAACTCTAAATCAACATAATTTATTTCTTTTTTTGCCATATAAATAAACATAAAAATATACTGTTCATTTAAATTTTTTGTAAAAGAATGTTTATTTTTTCTGTAAACTTCACGTATTAACCTTTTAATTCTATTGCGATTAACTGCTAATTTTACATTTCTTTTTGGTACAGAAAAACCTGCTTTTATAGGAAATTCTGCACCATGGTTTATTGGTAAATAAATCAATCTAAAAGGAAATGCTTTTACGTGATTTCCTTCAGCAAATAGTTGCTCAATTAATTTCTTACTTTTTAACTTTTCTTCTTTTCCTAATGTGTATTGCATAAATAATAGTTGTTAAAGTGCTTATAATTTGGAGTAACCATAATTTAAATAACTTAAGTATATTTAAAACTTTATGCGCTCCAAAATCAATTCACTTTAAGTATTTTAGATAATAACACAAATGTAATGAATAAAAGATTTTAAAAAATTAAATTGAAAAGACTTTAATTACTAAATTTGTGTAACAACCATAATATTAAAAGAATGTCACAAGATTTATTTCAAGCACCGGATTATTATCAGTTAGATGCATTATTAACCGAAGAACATTTATTAGTTAGAGGTGCAGCTAGAGAATGGGTAAAACGTTCGGTTTCTCCAATTATTGAAGAAGCTGCTCAAGAAGCAAAATTTCCAACTTCAATAATTACTGGTTTAGCAGAAATTGGGGCTTTTGGACCTTATATTCCTGAAGAATATGGCGGAGCTGGTCTAGATCAAATGAGTTATGGTTTAATTATGCAAGAAATTGAACGTGGCGATTCTGGAGTTAGATCTACAGCATCTGTGCAATCTTCGTTGGTGATGTATCCTATTTGGAAATATGGATCTGAAGCGCAACGCAAAAAGTACTTGCCAAAATTAGCTACAGGAGAAATTATGGGTTGTTTTGGTCTAACGGAACCAAATCATGGTTCGAATCCAGGTGGAATGGAAACCAAAATTAAAGATATGGGCGACCATTTTTTATTGAATGGAGCAAAAATGTGGATTTCAAATGCGCCTTTTGCAGATATTGCTGTTGTTTGGGCTAAAAATGAAGAAGGCCGTATAAAGGGGTTAATTGTTGAACGTGGTATGGAAGGATTCACAACTCCAGAAACGCATAATAAATGGAGTTTAAGAGCATCATCAACGGGAGAATTAATTTTTGATAATGTTAAAATTCCAAAAGAAAATATATTACCAAATAAAGATGGTTTAGGTGCGCCACTTGGTTGCCTAGATTCTGCACGATATGGAATAGCTTGGGGAGCAATAGGTGCAGCAATGGATTGTTACGATACAGCTTTACGCTATGCAAAGGAGCGTGTACAGTTTGATAAACCAATTGCGGCAACGCAATTGCAGCAAAAAAAATTAGCTGAAATGATAACTGAAATCACTAAAGCTCAATTGTTAACATGGCGTTTAGGAACTTTAAAAAATGAAAATAAAGCAACTTCAGCCCAAATATCTATGGCAAAACGTAATAATGTTGAAATGGCTCTAAATATTGCTAGAGAAGCACGTCAAGTTCTAGGAGCTATGGGAATTACAGGGGAATATTCTATTATGCGCCACATGATGAATTTAGAAAGTGTAATTACCTATGAAGGCACACACGATATTCATTTATTAATTACGGGATTAGATATTACTGGACATCAGGCTTTTAAGTAGAAAACGTTTGCTTAAGCAAAAATTGCTTTTAACTCAGTAGCTTCACTAGGTTTCATTTTTCCAGAAAGAATTAAACTTAATTGTTTTCTTCTTAATGCACCTTCAAAACGTTCTTTTTCAAGTACTGTTTCAGGTTGTATTTGAGGAACACTTACAGGTGTTCCAGTTGTATCAACTGCAACAAATGTATAAATACCCTCATTTACTTTAGAACGTTCTTGAGATTCTCGGTCTTCAATCCAAACATCTACATAAATTTCCATAGAAGATTTAAAAGCACGAGAAACTTTTGCTTCTATGGTTACAACACTTCCTACAGGTACAGCTTTGTTAAACGCCACATGATTTACAGATGCAGTAACTACAATTCTTCTAGAATGTCTACGTGCGGCAATACTGCAGGCTCTGTCCATTCTAGCCAATAATTCACCTCCAAAAAGGTTTCCTAACGGATTGGTTTCGCCAGGTAAAACAATATCTGTAAGTATAGTTAATGATTCTTTCGGTGCTTTAGTCATGCCTTTAAAATTTTGGCAAAGATAAAGTTATTTTATTAAAAAAAAGAGATTGTGAATTTTAGGCTTTTAATACTCTTTTACTAATAACCAAGCATCTTTAGAAATGCTTTTTTTAATCTTATTTAAGGTGTTAATAGCTTCATTTTTAGAATTGGTGCTCATATATGAAACCTGAGTTAAATTCCATTTATTAACACCTAAAATTTTAGCATTATACCCTTTTTTAATCAATTCGTTTAGCTTTTTTTCTGCATTTATAGGCTCTCTAAATGCTCCTGCAACAATATGGTAGTTATAGGTTTGTTTTGTAACATTTAAAGTAATAGCAGGCAATGGATTAGAAATAACAAAAGTTGCTTCTTGTATGGATTTTTCAACTTTTTGCTGTTGTTGTTCAGCTTCTAAAACTAAGTTATTGTATTTAGTTTTTTGGTATTCATTCCAACTTAGTGTTCCTATAGCAAAAAGAATAGCAGCACTTGCAGCATATTTAATAAAAGCAGGCGTTTTTCTTGTAGATTCTTTAGTTGGTAAAACTGGAGCAATTGTCTCTAATTGTTTTACCTTTTGTTGGTATTCTATACGTTTTATAGCGGGTGAATTGTAAGAACTCAATCCAAAAGATGCCGTTAAATAATTAATGGTATTAGCAGGTTCAAAAATATAGTTACCATTAGCGTTTACGGTAAAAGTTCCAATATTTTCAATCGAAAGTTCTTCATTTTTTAATGTCTTCTCCCAAGAATCAACTTCTTTATTAATATAATCTAACGCTTTTGAAAATGAAATATTTTTAGATGAAGCAATGTAATTTGCTAATAAACCATCGTTATTTTTCAAATTCGCATTAAAAGTTAATTGTTTAGAAGGTGCATAAAATGTATGTGTAAAATGGTTCACTTTTGCAGAAATTTCGTTGCTAACAAAACCTCCAAAATTTGGAACAATTACACATTCATACCTGTATAATAAATCGCTTATGTATGTTGCTAAAGTCATTAAAACAAATATAACAGAAAACTGTCTTAAAAATATAGCAGGTGATTAATTTTTATTAACAAAAATTTTATATATTGAATTTCAAATTGTTAAAAGATGCTTGAGGAAGATTTACTGTATATTTTAGCCTTGCAACGCGCAAAAGGGATTGGAGATATTAACGCAAAAAAGTTAATATCGCATTGTGGAAGTGCAAGAAATGTGCTAAAAGAAAAGAAACAAATACTTCAAAAAATTAATGGAATAGGTGCTTCTACTATTAGACATTTGTTTGATAAAGATAATTTAACTGCAGCTGAGATTGAGTTAAAATACATTCAAAAAAATAAGGTTGAAACTTTTTATTTTGAAGATAAAAAGTATCCTGAAAGATTAAAACACTGTATTGATGCTCCAATTTTAATGTTTAAAGAAGGAAATTTTAATCTTAACAAAAAACCAATAATTAGTATTGTTGGTACTAGAAATATTACAAGTTATGGACGTGATTTTTGCGAAAGATTAATTTCAGATTTAAAATCGTATAATCCAATAATTGTTAGTGGATTTGCATATGGAGTTGATATTTGCGCACACAAAGCTGCCTTAAGAAACGAATTACAAACTATTGCAGTATTGGCACATGGTTTTGAAGAAATGTATCCGAAATCTCATAAAAAATATGTTGCTGAAATAAATAAAAATGGTGGATTTATCACCGATTTTTGGCATAACGATGCTTTACAACGTGAAAATTTTTTAAAAAGAAATAGAATTGTAGCAGGTATTTCTGAAGCTACAATTATTATCGAATCTGCCGAAAAAGGAGGCTCTTTAGTAACTGCCGATATTGCAAATTCTTACAGTAGAGATGTGTTCGCCGTTCCTGGAAGAAATACCGATAATTTTAGCAAAGGTTGCAACGATTTAATAAAAAGAAATAAAGCTGCAATTTTAACTTCAGCAAACGATTTGGTTGAAATGTTAAATTGGGATTTGGAAACTAAAGAAACTATTGTGCAAAAGCAATTGTTTATTGAGCTCGATGCAACGGAACAAATGGTGTACAATTTTTTGCTTAAAGAAGGAAAAGAGTTGTTAGATATCATTTCGTTAAATTGTAAGTTGCCAGTTTATAAAACAGTAACAGTTTTATTTAATCTTGAAATGAAAGGTGTTGTAAAGCCATTACCAGGAAAAATGTATGAGGCTATTTAACAATTTCTTTAGGTTTGTTTAAATGGTGTTTCTTCATTAATTCTTACTTTTGCGGCTTATAAAATTAATATGATTGAAATACCAAATAACGTAAAAGGACTTATTTTTGATTTAGACGGAACCATTGCAAATACCATGCAAAATCATTTTTTATCTTGGAGGGAAGCTGTATCACCTTTCGGAATAGAATTTAGTGCAGAATTGTTTAAATCTCTAACAGGAAAACCAAGAGAAGCAACAATTTTAAAATTGAACGAACTGTTTGGAACTAAAATGGATCCAGCTGCTGTTGGAAAAGTAAAAGGAGATACTTTTAAAAAAATGGTACATCAAACACAAGAAATTTCTATTGTAGCAGATGTTGTTAGAAAATACCACAACGTTTTACCAATGTCTATTGGAACAGGAAGCACTAAAAATGGTGCTAAAAAAACATTAGAAGTAATTGAAATGTCTCATTTTTTTGATATTGTTATTACTGCAAATGATATTAAAAACCCAAAACCACATCCAGAAACTTTTTTAAAATGTGCAGCATTAATGCAAATTAATCCTAAAGATTGTATTGTTTTTGAAGATGGGATTTTAGGAATGCAAGCCGCAGAAACTGCTGGAATGCAGGTTGTTGATGTTAACCAGTATTTTAAAATGGAGTTTAGTGTTTAAAAGTAGCAATTGCAGCTTCAGCACAGCGTTCTCCATCCATTGCAGCAGAAACAATACCGCCAGCATATCCACCTCCTTCTCCACAAGGAAACAAGCCTTGTAATTCAGGATGTTCTAAAGTATCTTTTCGAGGAATATTTACAGGTGATGAAGTTCTAGATTCTACACCTATTACATTTGCTTCTGCTGTATAATAGCCGTGCATTTTTCTGCCAAACTCAGCAAACCCTTTGCGTAATCTTCCACCAATTTGTTTTGGTAAGATAGAATGTAAAGTAGTCGATTTTAATCCAGGTTGATAAGAAGTTGGGTTTAAAGTGTCTGATAATCTTCCTTCAACAAAATCGGTTAAACGTTGCGCTGGGGCAGTTTGTGTTTTTCCGCCAGCAACCCATGCCAATTTTTCTAAATCTTTTTGAAACTCTAATCCTTTTAATTCACCAAACTGTTGGTATTTATGTAAATCTTTTTCAGCATTAATTTCAACAACAATACCTGAATTGGCAAATAAATTATTTCTTTTTGAAGGTGACATTCCATTCACAACAACTTCTCCATTTGCAGTAGCTGCAGGCACAATAAATCCGCCCGGACACATACAAAACGAATATACACCTCTTCCGTTTACTTGATGCACTAAACTATAAGATGCAGCGGGTAATAATTCATCTCTTTTTCCCTTACAATGGTATTGAATGGAATCGATAATTTCTTGTGGGTGTTCTACACGAACTCCCATTGCAAAAGATTTAGATTTTATAGAAACATCCTTTCTTTTTAGTAAATAATAAATATCTCTGGCTGAATGTCCTGTTGCTAAAATTACAGCATTTACATCCATTTCATTACCATTTTGAAGCTGAATGGCTTTTAATTTATGGTCTTTTATTATAAAATCTACAACACGACTTTCAAAATGAATTTCGCCACCAAATTTTAAAATAGTTTCTCTAATATTTTTAACAACTTTTGGTAATTTATTAGTTCCAATATGTGGATGTGCATCTACCAAAATTTGATCGGTAGCTCCGTGGTATACAAGGTTTTCAAAAATTCTTCTAACATCGCCACGTTTTAAACTTCGGGTGTATAATTTTCCGTCGGAATAGGTTCCTGCACCACCTTCACCAAAACAGTAATTAGAATCTTCATCAACCAAATGAAACTGATTTATAGCACGTAAATCGCGCCTTCTATCGCGTACATTTTTTCCACGCTCTAAAACAATTGGTTTAAAGCCTAATTCAATACAACGCAAAGCGGCATACATTCCAGCAGGACCAAAACCAATAATATGAATTTCTTTTGCGGAAGAAATATCTTTATAATTAAAAGTATACTCTGAAGTTTCAGGTTGAGGTTCGTTAATATAAACAGCCAATTTATAATTGAAGATAATTGCTGCTTTTCTGGCATCAATAGATTTTCGTAACACTTTTACAGAATTAATAGTATTACTATCAATTTTTAACTGTTGCGCAGCCTTTTTTTTAAGAATACCTTCTTGGGTGGTTTCTTTAATTGGTACTCTAATTTGAATTTCTTTAACCATTGCAGCAAAATTAGTTAAAAATAATTCAATTTTGAATTAAGATTTTTTGCTCTTTAAACGTATTGAAAAGTATGGCCAGGTGATTTTGATAAAAAATATAGATACTATTTAGAAGATTACTGCCCTAGCAGGATGACAGATGATATTATTTTTTTGCGTTGTTATACCTGCGGAGGTAGTTATCTATACATAGTTTTTAAAAATTCTTATGGGTTTTGTTTTTGTTATTTATGGTTAGTATAGATTCCTGTTTTCACAGTAATGACAAGGCATTTCGCTAAAATGGATTCATGTTTTTATTCAACAGGTTCGCAGTAAGGACAAAACGCAACACAGAATTACAGATTTATTAAAAGAAGCTACCTTCTAATTAAACTAAAATGTCCTTGTCTACTTCGCGTTTTTCCAGTTTTATCTTTCAATTCTACAGTAAACCAATAATCTGTTGAAGGTAATTCTTTGCCATTGTATAAACCATTCCATCCTTCAATAGTTGGATTTATTTGTGCAACTAATTTCCCAAATCTATCAAAAATATTGAGTGAAGAAGTTGGGTAAAAATCGTTACTTATTCCAATAATATTCCAAGTATCGTTAAAACCATCGTTATTTGGCGTAAAGAATTTTGGGTAGCCTATAATTGAAATTTCTAAGGCTGTTGTTCCGCAATTATCGGTATCTCTAACATACAAAATATGAATTCCTGCAGGAACATTATCAAAGAAAGGTTCATCTTGAAATGGACCAAATTCGTCGTTTAAAGAATATTCATAATCATCATCTCCTAAATTATTATTTGTATCATTTATTGTAATTGTATTGTTACTGGAATCATCAATAATTGTTACATCATCTAAATCTATATCTGCAACGTCAGATTTTTCAACAAAGATGGTGCGAGGTAAAGATTCGCAACCCAAATTAGAAGTCGCAATAACGGTAAAATAACCTCCTTTAAAAGTAGCATAAGAAGCGGCGTTGCTTAAAAGAGTTCCATTGCTATCAAACCATTGATAGGTGTAATTATCTTTTGGATTTAAAGGTTCTAAAACTGTTGGCGGAATATTTAAACATAATATTTGTTCTGGTAAAACCTCAAAACTTGGCAGCGGATTTACAACAAAATTTAAGTTTGTTGAAACACTACAAGTTGTATTTAACGGATTTTGAATTATAACTCTTACAGTTTGTGTTGCAGTAAAAAACGGATTTGGTAACGGACTTGGTAGTGGATTGTTATTAGCATCAAAATAAAAAACTTGCATAGTTGTTTGTCCGCCTAATAAACTTGCTTCTATATTTGAAGTATCAAAATATGAAAATCCATCTGTGGTATCTTCTCCATCATCGCAAAGTGGCTCTATTGTTACAGGATAAACTTCTGGAGCATCATCTACAATAAATTGTAAGGTTGTTTCATCAAAACAAGCAGGATTTATAGTAGAATCATTGTTTTCAACTTTTATAGTTATTGCCTGACTTTTTGTTAAAAACGGATTTGGTAACGGACTTGGAAGTGGATTTCCATTTTCATCAAAATAACTAATTTTAATATCGGTTTGTCCATTTCTAATAGTTTCATCTATTGTGGAAACATCAAAAGGAAAAAGGCCATCTTGGCCATTATCGCACCTACGTTCAATTGTAACTGGATTTGCAACTGGAAGTTTTTCAACGTGTAAAGTAATTACGTGGTTTAAACCCAAACAAGCGTTTACATCGTCACTATCAATTCTAATATATATTTTTTGTTCCCAGGGAGTTGTGTTTTTATAGTTTGAAATATCTGGAATAGCATTTATTTCGGACAATGCATCTTCTAAATTTTCAAAATAACTAATTCTTACTTCTTGTGAAGAAAACACAGGTTTTGTTGCAATTAACTGCTGTGTTGCATCACTAAAATTAAAAAAAGTTCGTCCATCTTGATTGCTTGAAGGTTGCTCTTCACATAAAAAATAATCTAAATGAAAATCGTTTGGAATTTGAGTTGCACCAACTTTTAAATTGATTTTTGCATTGCGTTCACAGTTGTTAGCGGTTTTAACTTTTACATAAACAACACTATTAATAATACTCGGATTTTTATAAACAATTGGATTTATAATTTTATCTGAATATCCTGAATCTTTATAAAATTCAAAAGTTTCGTATTGATAATTTTCTGAAATTAATTCATTGGCTTCATTTAAATTAAAAATGCTAAATCCATCGTTAGTTTCGTCGTTATCGCATTGTTCTAAAATTACTTCTGAAGTTTTTAAAACAGGCAGCCTATATACTTCAATTTGAAATGATCCTGAAACGCTACATTTGTTTAAATTATTATTTTTAATGTTAAAGTATATTGTTTGTGGACTGCCAATTATTGTATTTTTATACTTTGAAGGATTTGAAATTGGGTTGCTCAAAGCTATATCTGAAAAATAATAAATAGTATAATTAGCAGGATTTTTTCCATTTAAAATTGAAGATGCTCTTTCGGTTAAATCGAAATATTCAATGCCATCTGTATCAGTTCCATAAGTTCCTGAATCACAGGTGGTTAATTTGGGAATTATTTCTAAAGGAGTTGGAGTTTCATGTACAATAGTTTTAATGGCTAATCTATCTTCGCTTTCACAAGAATTTACTGTTTGAGATGCATAATATGTTGTGCTGTTAACTAATAATTGATTGGCATCTAAAGGGTTTGGGCTTGTTTTAGTTTTATACCATAAAATAGAATTTCCAGTAATATTTATATCGCTTAACGTAGCATTTTCAGTATCGCAAAAATATTGTTCTGGAAGCGATGTTGTTGGTTTTTCTACTTGAACAACAGTTAAAATTATTGGTTTCCTTTCAAATGTTGTACAACCATCTTCAGTTGCATCAACATAATAAGTAGTAGTTGCTGTTGCATTTGTAATGGTATAATTTGGACCAGTATTTAAAGAAATACCACCAGTTTTTGAGCTGTACCAATTTATTACTCCTGCGGAGGCTGAAGCGCGTAAAGTTCCAGCACTGTTTTTACAAATAGTTGTTGCTGTTACAGAATTTATTGATGGAATTTCTTTTACTGTAGCAATTATCTCAGTTCTTTTTCCTTCGGTACAAGTACCATCTGATGATGCCAGTGCATAAAAGGAGGTTGTTTTTGTGATTGATTTTTTTAGTGTATCTCCACTTCCAACTGGAGTACTGCCAGTTGGTGTTTGAAACCAAAGTACATATCCGCTAGATGAAGTTGCTTTTAAGATAACTTCACCAGATCCACAGCGTTCATCACCAATAGGATTTAAAATTTCAGCAACAGTTAAAGATGTTTCGTTATTTCCAAAATCAACAATTGGATCGTTTGGCATTCCACCGTATTCAACTATATAACCTGTAATGGCAGAATTAGAATTTGGATAATCATTCCATTTTCCGTTATCATATACGTGTAAGTAATTTTCTTCTCCTGATACTCCCGCGTTTGGGTAATCGTTGGGTTCATCTGAACTCCAATATGCAAATGGAGGATTTATATCTGTTCCGTTTGTTGTGCCATTAATACCACCTATCCAGAAGGTTTTTCCTGCTTCAGGACCAGTGACCCATTTCCAAGTTCCTTCAATAACTTTATCACTTCCACCAATCCAACCTTGTCCAGTGGCTTGTTCGCCTGCGAGTTGTGCTTCTTCTAAAGAAGTTATAGTAGCTAAGTATCCTTCTAAACCGTAATAGTCTAATTTTTCAGCTGCTGTTTTAGCATCTTCCCAAGTAATACCAAGGTCTTTTATATATTCGTAATAATGTCCTGTTGAGGGTAAATAATTTTTTTCATTAATTGTGAATGAAAACTTTTTTTCTCCAGAAACTGAGTTTGAGCTGGTAAAATAAACATCTTTAACGGCGTTTATCAAATCAATCATGGCTTCACTTCCTGTTTTTGAAGAAGTAAGAGTTAATTTTCCTTCAGAAACATTGAACGCGGAAGTTACTGGGTGGTTCCCATTTAGTTTTAATCTATCTTGAGTACTCACATATCCTTCAGAGATTTGAATAAAAAGTTTAACAATCTCAACATTACTAGGGTTTGAAATATTAAATGAACTAACTATTGCTTGTTCTGTATTTGGGCAAAAAAACGAATTTCCAACTGCGTTTATTTGTGGAGGTTTGTTTTGAGACGAACTATTTATGCTAAAACAACAAGAAAAAAATAGAATTAGTATAAAATTATAAACTTTAAAATACATCAACTTTTTATTAAAACTATATGATTGTAAAATAACGAATTAAATATCAGAAATAGTAGATAATTTATGTTGAGTTTTAGTTTAAAAGTCAACATAATTGAAGATTAGTATACTAATTAAAACAGCAATTGCTCCAAGAATCCAGTAAAGTTGTTGCTTCTTTTTTTCTTTTGTGGCTGCTTCAATAATTTTTTGTTTAAAAGTGTTTAAATCACTTTCTGAAAGTTTGGGGAAATTATAAGTTGTTTTTTTGTTTTTGGTTTTAGAATAATCGTTACCACCTTTAAATTTTTTACGACGGGTATTTTTTAAAGCAGCATTTTGCTTTATTCTATTCACCATGTCGTTTACGTGACCACCAAAACTCATAAGTTTTATAATACAAAAAGAAGCTGTTTAGGAAATTACGCTTTCTAAACAGCTCTAAAGGATTTTAAAATTAATTATTTTTCTTTTTTATCTGTATTTGGTTTTGAAGTATCTTCAACAGTTGTTTTAGCGTCTTCAACTTCTTCGCCTTTTAAATAATTTGGCAATTGCATACCTGCCATATTAAACATTTCTTGTAAAGGAGGTACAGATTTGTACATTCCAGAAATAAAGTTTGAAGTAGATGTTTTGCCATCTTTTCCACCACCATTTTCCCAAACAGTAACTTTATCAATTTTAATGTTTTTTATAGCTTCGGCCTGTGTTTTAACCAATTCTGGTAATTTATCGGCAACTAATAAAAGTACAGCATCTTTTGCGTTATCACCAGAAGCTTTTACTATTTGTTCTAAACCTTGTGCTTGTTTTGTTAAAATCTCGTACATACCTTTTGCTTCGGCTTCTTTTTTCATAAAAATAGCGTCAGCTTCACCTTTTGCAATTCGTCTAATTTGTTCTGCTTGAGCTTCGGCATCAATTTCAATTTTCCGTTTGTCTATTTGGGCAGGGACAATAATATCGGCTCCTTGTTCAGCTTCTTTGCGTTTTGCTCTTGCTTCTTCTGCAATTTTTTCCGCAGCATAGGCTTCTTCCAAAGCTTTTGCAGCTTGTACCTTTTCAGATGCATTTGCAATTCTTTCGGCTTCTGCTTCACGAGATCTTCTGTCTGCATTTGAATTTGCAACTTGAACTTTCGCAGTATTTTCACCGTGAACAGCATTTGCATCTGCAGCTGCAACTTGTATACGTTGGTCTTGCATTGCGTTTGCTTCTCCAATAGATCCATCTCTTACCTTTTGTGCCACTGAAACTTTGGCTTCATTTATTGCTTTTGCAGCGGCTTCTTTTCCTAAAGCTTGAATGTAGCCAGATTCATCGTGAATATCGGTTATATTTACGTTGATTAACTTTAAACCAACCTTTTTTAATTCAGCTTCAACACTATGGGTAATGTGCGATAAAAATTGATCTCTATCGGAGTTTATTTCTTCAATATCCATAGAAGCCACAACCAAACGTAACTGGCCAAAAATAATTTCTTGTGCTAAATCTTGCACAGCGTCTAATTGTAAACCTAATAAACGTTCGGCAGCATTTTGCATAACGCTTGGTTCGGTTGAAATACCAATAGTAAATCTGGAAGGTACATTAACACGAATATTTTGTTTACTTAATGCATTTGTTAAATTTACCTCAATAGACATTGGTGTTAAGTCTAAAAACTCATAATCTTGAATTATAGGCCAAATAAATGCGGCGCCACCGTGTACACATTTCGCTGAGAGTCCGCCACCAGTTTTTCCATAAACAACTAAGATTCTATCAGAAGGACAACGTTTGTACCTTCGTATCATTGCAAATAAAAATACTACAGGTATAATTATTATTGCAGCAGTTAAATAAATTCCGGTTAATCCAGATTGTAAGGGCATAAAAAAAGGTAATAAATTCATAGGTATTTTATTTAGATAAGGTTTCAACTAATAATAATTCGGCACTTACAATTTTGATAACTTTTACCATAGTACCTGTTTTTAATTCTTCTTCATTATCGGTAATGGCTTCTAATTCTCGCAAACTACCTTGTACTTTAATTTGAACTTTTCCCATTTTAGAACGTTTTGCTCCAATTGGTAAATAAACTTCGCCAATTACACCAATAGCATTTTTCATTTTTAAGGTTCCAGATTCTGCAAGTTTATGCATCCAAAAGAATAAAGATGATGTTAAAACCATCATTAATAAACCTGCAATTATAGAGAGAATTAGCGTTAGACCTGTTGATAAATCATTGTCGATACAAGTAATACCTGTCCATCCAAAAATGGTAAAAAATGCTACTAAATTCTTAAAAGTGAAGAATTGAAAGCCAACACCACCATCATCTGCTTCAAAATCACTGGCATCTGCCTCCATATCTGAATCACCACCACCAATAAAAGTTAAAATAAAAATAATTAAAAACACAATGGAACCTAAAAGTGCAAAGCCCCAATAGGTTTGTTCTAGGGTTGTCATTCCTTCAAAGAATTCTTTCATAAGGCATTATTTTAAATAAGTAATCGAATATACTAAATATTGATTGAATTGTGAGCAAATAATTGCTGTTAAATATTAGTTGCCTTTTTGTTAATAATGTTACGTTTCGAGAAAAAAAATGATTTAAATTTGTGTTCTAAAATTTAGAATTATGACAAATAAAGTTGAAGTTAGTTGGAAAGGTCAAATGCTTTTTGAATCGGTTGCGCCAGAAGGTTCTGTAATGATTGATGCTGCAGAAGAAGTAGGCGGACAAGGAAAAGGATTACGCCCAAAAGCTATGATGTTAAGTTCTTTGGCGGGCTGTAGTGCAATGGATGTTGCTTCGTTACTTAAAAAAATGCGTGCCGAAGTTGATGATTTTAAAATTGAAGTAGAAGCAAATTTAACTGAAGAACACCCAAAAGTTTACGATAAAGTGCACGTTACGTATAAGTTTTTTGGAAGTGATTTTAAGAAAGATAAAATTGAAAAATCGGTAAAACTTTCTGTAGAGCGTTATTGTGGTGTTTTTGAGATGTTCCGTAAATTTTCTGATATTTCTCATGAAATAGTTTACTTTGAAAAATAAGATTCAAAAAAAAACTGGAATCTTTGATTTGTAGATTCCAGTTTTAATATTTTTTAAACTTCATTTTAGAAATATGAGAGGTTTTCTATAAATTATTTACTCACTTTCTTCGGTATATTCATCATATAAAAAGTCGTTGTAAGGAAAACGAGTTATATGAATTTTCTTTACTTCTTCAAAAACTTTTGCTCTAAATTCTTCCATATTTTCCTTATTTAATGCAGAAATAAACAAGCAATTGTTTTCATCTAACTTGTTCATCCAAGTTTTTTTCCAATCGTTTAAAGTATAATGAATTTTTGTTTTTTCGGTTACTAAATCATCTTCGTCGATAGTTTCATGCTGGTAAGCATCAATTTTATTAAAAACCATAATAGTTGGCTTATCAACACTTTTAATTTCGTCTAAAATTTTATTTACAGAAGCAATATGATCTTCAAAGTTTGGATGAGAAATATCAACAATGTGTAACAGTAAATCTGCTTCACGAACCTCGTCTAATGTAGACTTAAAGCTTTCTACTAATTGTGTTGGTAGTTTTCTAATAAAACCTACAGTATCGGTTAAAAGAAATGGAATATTTTTTATTACTACTTTTCTAACGGTTGTGTCTAAGGTAGCGAACAATTTATTTTCGGCAAAAACATCGCTTTTACTTACCACATTCATTAATGTAGATTTTCCAACGTTTGTATAACCAACAAGGGCAACACGCACCATTTTTCCACGGTTTTTGCGTTGCACTGCCATTTGTTTATCAATAACTTTTAGCTTCTTTTTAAGTAAGGTTATTTTATCACGTATTATACGTCTATCTGTTTCAATTTCGGTTTCCCCAGGTCCACGCATTCCAATACCACCTTTTTGTCTTTCAAGGTGTGTCCATAAACGTGTTAAACGAGGTAATAAATACTGACATTGCGCTAATTCTACTTGCGTACGGGCATAACTTGTTTGTGCCCTACTGGCAAAAATATCTAGAATTAAATTGGTTCTGTCAAGCACTTTACAATCGAGTACTTTTTCTATATTTCTCAATTGTGAAGATGAAAGTTCATCATCAAAAATAGCTGTTTCAATATTATTAGCATTCATAAATGCTTTTACATCTTCCAATTTACCGGTTCCAATATATGTTTTTGGATGCGGGTTTTCTAATTTTTGAGTAAATCGTTTAACAGCTCTACCTCCAGCGGTTAAAGTTAAAAACTCTAGTTCGTCTAAATATTCGTTAGATTGCTCTTCATTTTGATGTTGGGTTACAACTCCAATTAAAACAGCTTCTTCAGATGTTACTTTTTTTTCTTCTATCATGTTGCAAATTTACAAATTAGTTTATTTCAAATTACGAAATGATTTCTTTTTAATAGTTAAGTTTATAATAAATAATTCTACTCTTGTTTTTTATAGTTGCTAACCAAATTTTAAAGTGAACAATTAAAAATCCTTATTTTAGCATTCACATTATAATAATTTATCATTTTATGTTTTCATATTTTAAGTCAAAAGGAAAAAATAAACACGCTTATACAATTGCATTTTATAATCTTGAAAATTTATTTGACACTAAAAATGATCCAAATATACTTGATGATGATTTTACTCCAAAAGGAAGAAAAAACTGGAATTATAAGAGGTATAAAAGAAAAATTAAAAAATTAGGTAGTGTAATGCGACAACTGGGCACAGAAAAATCTTTTCATGCGCCTGCCGTTATTGGGGTTGTTGAAGTTGAAAACCAAGCTGTTTTGGTTGATTTGGTGAACACTAATAATTTAAAAAACGAAAACTACGGAATTGTACATTACGATTCGCCCGATGAACGAGGAATAGATGTTGCCTTGCTTTATAAGAAAGAATTATTTGAATTGTTACATTCCGAAACGTTTCCATTGTATTTAAGTGCAGAAAATGGCGAAAGAGATTATACAAGAGACGTTTTACTTGTAAAAGGTAATTTAAATGGAGAGTTGGTTTATATATTGGTAAATCATTGGCCATCTAGAAGAAGTGGTGAAGATTCTACTGAAGAAAAAAGAATAAAGGCAGCTGAACTAGTTTCAAGTATTTCCTATAAAATTACCGACGAAACAGCAGATGCTAAAATTATAATTATGGGCGATTTTAATGATGATCCAACAAGTAAAAGTGTTAAAAATTATTTAGTAAACGATACTTTTTACAATCCTATGGAGCGTTTAATAGCCACAGGAAATGGAACATTAAATTATAAAAGAACCTGGCATTTATTTGATCAAATAATTTTTTCTAAAAATTTTATAGCTGTTAAAGAAAATTCACATTCTTTTAAATATGCAGAAGTTTTTGATAAGTATTTTTTAAAAGAATGGAAAGGTAAATATAAAGGAAATCCTTTTAGAACTTATGTTGGAAAGTGGTATCAAGGTGGTTTTAGTGATCATTTTCCAGTGTATGTATATTTAAAAAAGAATTAAAAAAAAACTCAAACTTTTTAGTTTGAGTTTTTTTAATTTTTATGAACCCTCTATAGTTAAAGGCATTTTATATATTTTATCTCGAATTCCTGGATTTTTAAATTTTTTATAATTTAAATTTTCTCGAATATATTTTACAACATCTTTGTTTTTACAACCAGGACATAAAACTACAATTTCACCTTCAGAATTAAATGTGAATTTTAAGGTAACGGTCATCGTTCTTTCAACAGGAAAATCAGGAGTTTGAAGCAGTTCAATAATTTGGTTTCTAAGTTCTTTTTTTGTTACATCTGGATTCTCAATATTTGATGCAAACAATCCAAATGTACCAATTAACAAGGCTAAAGCCAGTAATTTAAATTTTTTCATTTTGGTAGATTTAAGTTAAACATCTTTTTTATTTGATATTAAAATTAATATTTATTACACTGCAAATCCATTTTTAAAAGCCTCTTAACATTTGTTTAACCCAAGTTTTTTTAAAACGCTATGTTTATAGTTGTTTTTTTAATGCTTAGATCACTTATAGTACTGTAAAATAATATCTTGTAAAAATAAATGCAGATTTTTACTAAAAGAAATTTAACTTAAATTATGATAAAATTTACATTTGTACCATAAAAAAAAGCCCAAACAAAAAATATTTGAGCTTTTAGCTTTTTAATATTATAATTATGTTAATTTCATTTTTAAAGGCATTGTATATAATTTATCTCTTTCTCCAGGATTAGGAATTTTATGATAATTTAAATTTTTTCGAATATAATTTAAAACTTCTGGATTTTTAGAATTTACATGTAAAACAACTATTTCTCCTTCAGAACTAAATGTAAAAGTAAGTGTTATATTTAATTCTTTTTCAATCTTAAAGTCAGACGATTTTAAGAGTTCTATAATTTCACTTCTAATGGTTTTTTCTGGTGAATCTAATTTGCTTGTGTTTGTTGCAAATAAACTTGATGTTCCAATTATTAAGGCTAAAGCGAGTAATTTAAATTTTTTCATAATAGATAGATTTTAGTTATAGATATTTTTGATATTTCAAATGTATTACGAAAAGTTTATCCATTATTTTTCTAATTCCCGATTAACATTTGTTTAACCTCAAAAAAACAACTTTAAAATATAATTATTACTATTTAAATTTTTAAAATACTGTAAAATAGATAATTAAGACATATTGAGATTTGTTAATAGAGTAAATATTTAACATAATTTAAGTTAATTAAGCTTTTTTAATTAGCTTTGAATAGTAATCTAAAACAACTACAATGAAAAAACTAATAGTATTAACACTGGTTGGATTTTTGCTTTTCTCTTGCAAGAAATCTGATACTAAAAATAATGTTGAATTGAAATATCCTATAACAAAAAAAGTAGATACCGTAACTAATTATTTTGGAACAAATGTTGAAGATCCATATAGATGGTTAGAAGACGATATGTCTAACGAAACAGCAGCTTGGGTTGGTGAACAAAATAAAGTTACGTTCAATTATTTAGCCAATATTCCATATCGTGAAGCATTAAAAAATCGTTTAGAAACATTATGGAATTACGAAAAAATGAGTGCACCTTTTAAAGAAGGTGATTATACGTATTTCTACAAAAATAATGGCTTGCAAAATCAGTATGTTATTTATCGTTTTAAAGGAGAAGAAGCCCCTGAGGTATTTTTAGATCCAAATACTTTTTCTGAAGATGGTACTACTTCTTTAGGTGGATTGTCATTTTCAAAAGATGGGAATACAGTAGCTTATTCAATTTCTGAAGGAGGAAGTGATTGGAGAAAAATTATCATCTTGGATGCACTTTCAAAAGAAATTAAAGAAGACACTATTATTGATGTAAAATTTAGTGGCATGTCCTGGAATGGAAATGAAGGTATTTTTTATTCGAGCTACGATAAACCAAAAGGAAGTGAACTATCGGCGAAAACAGATCAGCATCGTTTATTTTATCACAAATTAGGTTCAAAACAAGCTGACGATCAAATCATTTTTGGCGATAAAGATAAAAGACGTTACGTTGGTGGTAATGTTACTGAAGATGGAAAATACTTAATTATTTCTGCCTCTGTTTCAACGTCTGGAAATGAATTGTATTACAAAGATTTATCCGATCCTAATAGTGCAATTAAACCAATTATTCTAGGTTTTGATTATGATACAAATGTAATTGATCATCAAAATGGGTATTTTATTATGCAAACTAATTTAGACGCTCCTAACAAACGAGTCGTAAAAGTTAGTGTTGAAAAACCAGATGCAAATAACTGGGAAGATGTAATTCCTGAAACTGAAAATGTATTAAATGTTAATACTGCTAGTGGATACATTTTTGCACTATATATGGTTGATGCGGTTTCAAAAGTAAAACAATACAATTTTGATGGAAAATTAGTTAGACATATTGAGCTTCCTGGCATTGGTACTGCAAGTGGATTTAGAGGAAAAGTTGATGATGAAACTATTTATTATTCTTTTACAAATTATATAAATCCAGGTTCTATTTATTCTTTTGTTCCTAAAACAGGTGAATCAAAACTTTATAAAAAACCTGAAATTGATTTTAATGCTGATAATTTTGAGTCTAAACAAGTTTTCTATACCTCAAAAGATGGTACAAAAGTCCCAATGATTATTTCCTATAAAAAAGGAACTGAATTAAATGGTAAAAACCCAACTATTTTATATGCTTATGGTGGTTTCAACATAAGTTTAACGCCTAGTTTTAGCATTGCAAATGCAGTTTGGATGGAACAAGGAGGAATTTATGCTGTGCCTAATTTACGTGGCGGAGGTGAATATGGAAAAGCGTGGCACGATGCAGGAACGAAATTGCAAAAACAAAATGTATTTGATGATTTTATTGCTGCTGCTGAATATTTGATTGAAAACAACTACACGTCTTCAGATTATTTAGCAATTAGAGGTGGCTCAAATGGAGGTTTGTTAGTTGGAGCTACAATGACACAAAGACCTGAATTAATGAAAGTGGCATTGCCTGCTGTAGGAGTGATGGACATGTTGCGTTACCACACATTTACTGCTGGTGCAGGTTGGGCTTACGATTATGGAACAGCCGATGATTCTAAAGAAATGTTTGAGTACTTAAAAGGTTATTCGCCTGTACATAATGTAAAAGAAGGTACTGCATATCCTGCAACTATGGTAACAACAGGTGATCACGATGATAGAGTAGTACCAGCACATTCATTTAAATTTGCTGCAGAATTACAAGAAAAACAAGCAGGTAAAAATCCTACTTTAATAAGAATTGAAACCAATGCTGGTCATGGAGCAGGAACTCCAGTTTCAAAAACAATTGAGCAATATGCCGATATTTTTGGCTTTACTTTATACAATATGGGTTATAAAGAGTTGCCAAGTGAAACAAAAGTAAAGGGGTAAACTAAATTTAAACTCTTTACTATAAGCAAAAAGTCTCACAAGTTTTAAAATTTGTGGGGCTTTTCGCTATAAATAAATTACACTTAAAATCTGTCATTCTGAATGAACACAGTGAAATGAAGAATCTTGATATGTAATAATACGTGAGATTCTTCACTATCGTTCAGAATGACAAATTTAATTTTTTATGCTATTTCTAAAATCTCAGCCTGATTAAAAGGTACTAGATCACCAACTTTTTTTCCTAATAACTGTTTTCCTATGGGAGATTGTCCTGAAATTACAAAATAGTTTTGTTGCTCAACAACTACTTTACCAACGCTAATAGCTAAAAAATAAGTGCCTTTAGAAGTTTTAATTAAGCTTCCTAAACAAACAATTTCCGAAGATTTATCAACAATAATCTTGTTTAAAACAGTTTGCATAAAGTTCACTTCAGCAAGTTGTTGACCCGATTTTTCCATTTCTAATTGAATCATTGCGCGTCCTGTTTCGTGCTTATCTCCAGCAGAACTTTTGGTTTCAGAAAACAAATCCTTTTTATTAGAAGCAATGCTTTCTGAAATTGTGCTGTGTTTTTCTTTAACAAAATCAAAACAGGCTTCTAGTAATTGTTGTTTTATTTTTAAATATTTTTTCATAAAGATGGTTGTAAAAATAACAATTCTTAATTTTGTAGCCAATTATGCAATTTATAGGAAAACGATATTTAGATTATAGTTCTTTCATCAAATTAAAATTTGGAGAAAGAGTACAAAAAATTTCGTTAGATATTGGGTTTTCTTGTCCAAACCGTGACGGTTCAAAAGGAGTTGGTGGTTGTACATATTGTAATAACAACACATTTAATCCAGATTATTGTGAACCGCAAAAAAGCGTAAAAACACAATTAGAACAAGGTATTGAATTCTTTTCTAGAAAAGGGAAAAACAATAAATTTTTAGCTTATTTCCAGGCTTATACAAATACATACTCCGATTTTAAATCACTTAAAAAATTGTATTTAGAAGCTTTAAGTGTTCCAAAAGTTGTTGGTCTTGTTATTGGAACGCGCCCAGATTGTATTACCGAAGAAATTATTAATTTTTTAGACGAACTTTCTAAAACCTATTTTATTTCTTTAGAATTTGGTGTAGAAAGCACCAACGAAAAAACTTTGTTAACAGTAAATCGTTGTCATACTTTTGAAGAAACCAAAGCAACTTTTGAATTGTGTAAAAATAAAGGCTTTCATTTAGGAGCACACATAATTATAGGATTGCCAGGCGAAAGTGAAACAGATTTAATGAACCATGCTGTTGAAATCTCGAAACTGCCAATTAACACGTTAAAATTACATCATCTACAGATTGTAAAAAACTCGGTAATGGCTGTTCAGTATAAGCGAAATCCTGAAAATTTCAACTTATTTACATTCGAAAATTATATCAATTTTATTTCAGAATTTATTTCAAACATTAGACCCGATATTATTATTGAGCGTTTTATAAGTGAAGCGCCAAAAGAATTGTTAATTGCTCCAAAGTGGGGCGGACTTAAAAACTTTGAAATTGTTGCTAAAATTGATAAAAATCTTCAAGATAAAAATCTTTGGCAGGGTAAAAATTATTAAAATAGAGTTCTCTAAAAATGTTGTAAATTTAGATTACGAAAATTAAAACTTGAGTTTTGGATTATCTACTTTTATTTATTTTGTTAGCATTGCTAGCTGAAATATTAGGTACAGTTGGTGGTTTTGGTTCTTCGTTATTTTTTGTTCCTATGGCAAGTTTCTTTTTAGATTTCCATGTGGTTTTAGGAATTACGGCAATTTTTCACGTTTCAAGTAACTTAACTAAAATTGCTTTTTTTAGAAAAGGAATCGATAAAAAACTAATTATTTGGTTAGGGATTCCTGCAATTATTTTTGTTATTATTGGAGCCTATTTAAGCAAATCTATCAAGTCAAATATTTTAGAAATGCTATTAGCTATTTTTTTAATAGTAATAAGTTTAACATTCTTAAAGTTTAACAAATTAGTTGTAAAACCTTCTAAAAGAAACTCGATTTTTGGAGGTGTTTTATCGGGTTTGGTTGCAGGTGTTATTGGAACAGGAGGTGCAATTAGAGGTGTAACGTTAGCTGCTTTTAACCTAAATATTAGCACTTTTATAGCAACTTCTGCAATTATAGATTTAGGTATAGATTTTAGTCGTAGTATTGTATACTATACAAATGGATATATTAAAAAAGAACATATATATTTAATTCCTTTATTGCTTATTTGTAGTGTTTTAGGAACTTTTATTGGTAAAAAAATATTAGAACGTATTTCCGAAGAAAAATTTAAATCTATAGTGCTTTTTTTAATCTTAATAACTGGAATTACCACACTTGTTAAAATCGCTTTAGAGTAGTTGTTAAATATTTTGTAAGTTTAACATACGTATTATATGGTTGCAAATAAAACTTTCTGAAATGCCTTTTGGTTTTTATTTAGATATTATAGGTTGAAAGAGCGACTTCAAAATTCAATCTGGTTATTTTAAATTTACAAATATGACTTCAATTATAGTTTTAGGAGCTGGTATGGTAGGAAGTGCCATGGCAACTGATTTGGCAAAAAAACACCAAGTAACTATTGCAGATCTTAGCCAAAAAGCTATAGATAGCGCTGTTAAAAAATATGATAAGCTTACATCTAAAATACTAGATGTTACCGATAAATTAGCACTTAAAAAAGCTATTAAACATTTTGATTTGGTAGTTTGTGCTGTGCCTGGATTTTTAGGTTTTGAAACTTTAAAAGCAATTATTGAAGCTAAAAAAAATGTAATTGACATTTCCTTTTTTCCTGAAAACTGTTTCGAATTAAATGAATTAGCAAAACAAAATAATGTTACTGCTATAGTAGATTGTGGTGTTGCCCCAGGAATGGGGAATGTTATCTTAGGGTTTTATAATGAAAAACTAAAACTTACAGGTTTTGAATGCTTGGTTGGTGGTTTGCCAAAAGTTAAAAAATGGCCTTTTTGTTATAAAGCACCTTTCTCTCCAATTGATGTAATAGAAGAATATACGCGTCCAGCACGTTATGTAGAAAATGGTAAAATGGTTACTAAAGATGCCTTAACAGATTGTGAATATGTCGATTTTGAGGGTGTCGGGACCTTGGAGTCTTTTAATTCTGATGGATTGCGTTCTATAATTTTTACAATGCCTCATATTAAAAATATGAAAGAAAAAACATTGCGTTATCCTAATCATGTAGAATATATAAAAGTGTTAAAAGAAAGTGGTTTTTTTAATGAAGAAAAAATTAATATTAACGGAAGTGAGGTTTCACCATTAGATTTTACTTCAAAAATTTTGTTTAATGAATGGAAATTAGGTGAAAATGAAGAAGAACTAACTGTAATGAGAATTACCTTAAAAGGAACTGATAATAATGGTAAACAAAAATCCATCATTTATACTCTACACGATGAATTCTGTTCAAAAACTAATACTTCTTCAATGGCAAGAACAACGGGGTATACAGCAACTGCAGCAGTCAATTTATTTTTAGATGGACTATTTACAGAAAAGGGTGTATTTCCACCAGAATTAGTTGGAAAACATGAGGCCTGTTTCAACTATATTTTAAAGTATTTAAGGGAAAGAAATGTAATTTATAATAGAGTAGAACACTAAATTAGTGCGAAAAATAATTTTAATAATTAACTAATTGCACAATCTTAAAACCTGTAAAAGTTTCATTAAAAAGGTTTCAAGTCTTTCAATTTCACATCTCATAAAAAACTACATTCTATAAATCCAAGGTTTCGGATTTTCTTTATAAGTATTATTCCAAAATTCAAAACCTAAAATAGTTTTACCAGTAATTTTATCGGTAAAAATGGTGCCAATTTCTTGTTTGGTTTTTACTTTATCTCCAGTTTTTAAATTTGTATTTTCTAAATTTTTATATACAGTAATATAATTACCATGTTGTATTAAAACAGCTTTTTTATTTCCTGAAGTTACCTGAACTGCCAATACAGTTCCGTCAAAAACTGCACGCGCTTTACTTCCAGCTTCTGTTGTAATTCTAACGCCATTACTTTGTATTGTAGTGGTTCTTACAATTGGGTGTGGTTGTTTTCCATAAAATGTAGAAACATATCCTTTTTCAACAGGCCAGTCTAATTTACCCCTGTTTAACTCAAATTTTGAATTTAATTCTTTAGCTTCGGGTGTTAATACAAAGGCAGTTGAACTTTTAGTAGTAGTTGAGGTATTTCCAGATTTTTTATTTGATGCAGCAATTGCAGCTCTAATAAGTCTATCTATTTGTGCGGCAACTCTACTTTCTTCTCTTTGAAACTGTTTAATTTGTTTCTTGTATTTATTTTCTTTCTGTTTTACTTTGCTCAATAAAACTTCTTGTTCTTTTTTTTCTTTTTCAATAACAGATTGTTGTTTCTTTTGTACATCTAAAAGCTTTTTCTTTTGATCTTTTTTAACTTGTAACGAGTCTGTTAACGTCTGTAATTCAGAAGTTTTTATGTGAATTTCATCTCCTTGTTTTTTTCTAAAGGCTGTATATTGTTTCATATACTGAAAGCGTTTATAGCCTTGAAAAAAGTTTTCTGAAGACAATAAAAACATTATTCTGCTATTTTGAGATTTACTTTTATAAGAACTATAAATCATTTCTCCATAATCCTTTTTAAGCGCTTCTAAAGCTCTTTTATTTTTATTAATTTCAAGCTGATTTAAATAAATTTCGTTTCCTAATTCGTTTGATTCGTTTTCTATGGCTTTAATTAATTCTTCTCGAGTACTAATTTTATCATCAAGATCTTTTAACTGATTTAATACATTTTTTTCTGTTCTTATGGTGTTAGACAATAAGGCGTTAATGTATATTTGGTCTTTTTGAAGTTGTACACGACGTGCTTCTAATACTTGACGTTTAGACTTTTGAGCAGTGATATTTACACTAACAAGTACTATAAAAAACAGTAAAAGGGTCTTTAATTTAAACTGCATTATTTTAAACTAATTTCTTTATAACCATTCGGTATTGAAAACGGGAAAGTTAAATTTTCATTAAATTCAACTGTACGATATTCTATATTTATGGTTGTTATTTTTTTATGATCAATAGCTCTAATATCAATATTTTTTGGAAACTGTTCTCCTTTTATTTTACTGTAATTTGGATACGAAACCGATAATAATTGTTGCTTCTCTTGATTTCTAATTTCTTGTCTATTTAATTTAAAATTTTCTGGATTCATAAAGAATAAAATTCCAAATAAATCAATATCTTTTTTAGGTTTTAATTGGTATAAATTATTAGCTATTTCAGAATTATATTTTCCCTTTTTTAAATTTAAAACAGCCTGACCTAATAGAATATTCTGAACTTTTTCGTAGTCTAATTCCGTGCCTAACCATTTACTTAATAAAGAAAAATCACCATCAAAATAGGTGCGTTGCATTTTTTCGTAATAAACTACTCTACTTGGAGTTATTTTTACTTTAGCAACAGGAATACCAAATTTTGTTGCACTCATCCAAATAGTTTTATCTTTTTCTAAACGCAATTTTATGCTAAAACTTACCGATGTTTTTTCGTTTTTATATTTGGCATTTATTTTAGCATTTACTGTTTTTTGATTAAAATCAGCATTGTAATGACTGTTAATAATTTTTTTTGTTGAAATACTATTGATGCTAGTGTCAACAGTATTTTTATTGGATTTACAGGATGTAAAAATCAATAAAAAAATTAGTACTATTTTAGAAATTTTTTTCATTTAATTTGCCTGCTTTAACAGTGCTATTTTTTGTTTGTATTTTAAAACTTCTTCTGTATTATTTAAACTTTTGTGGCTAATAATTAGCTCATTGTAAAAGTTTAGTTCCATTTCAGGATTATCTATTACAAAATCAATGCCAATAGTTAAAACGTTAATTGCCTCATTATATTTTTTAAGTTTATTAAGCGCGTACCCATTTAATTTGTATAAAATTGGTTGCGCTGGAAATAATTCTAAAGCGTTTTTACTGTCTAAGTGAAGCATTTCAAAAAGGCTATTTTCAAGCTCGTAACTTAGAATTTTTAGCAAGGTTTTAAAATCTTTATTTTCTTTATACGAATTTTTTAAAGCTTCAATATTTGTATCTTCAGGTTGCTTTTTTACCGTTTTAGTCAATTTTTTTCTATTGGTTAAATAGTCTTTAAATCTTCTAATTTTTAGAGTTGTTAATGCCTTATCTTCAATTTCTGCAATTAAATTTTCGGCGTTATCAAATTCTCTATTTTGAATGTACAGCAGCACTAATTCGTCTGTATAAATTGGTTTTAGTTCTACAAGTTTTTTTTGAATTTCTATAGCGTCTGAAAAATTTCTTTGCGCTTTTAAGATACTTACTTTGTGTTTTAATAAATGCTGGTTTTTTGGATCTTTTTCAAGTGCATTATCTATAAAAATTTCAGCTTCAAAATATTTTTTTAACAGCAAATAGTTTTTAGAAAATTCAAAGTCTACTGCCAAATTTACTGTGTCAATTGCTGCGCATTTCTCAAGATCTTCAATAGCTTTTGAATAATTATTTGTTTTGCTCTGTTTTAAGGCTTCAAAAAAATGTTCTTGGAATTTTAAATTTTGTAATTCTTGGTTATCAATATTTTGGGCGTATGAAAAACAGGAGCAGAGTCCAATTACAATTAAAAATATGTTATGTAAATTTTTTAAATTCATTTAGAAGTGCAATATACAATTTATTCATTTTAAAAATAGTTCATCATCTCCAACTTTAAGTTGTTTTTAAATGAATTACAGCGTACTGTTAATTCTAACAGATTGTAAAACTTTTTAGGTTTGAAGAATTAACTAATAGATTGTTTTATTGCATTAGCAATTATAAAAACTTGCGTTCTATTAGGTCAATTAAACGCTGTTCGTACTCTTTTTTATCGCTCCAATTATAATCTGGTTTAACCAAATTATTCAGAAAATCTTTGGCTTCTATTTCTGTTTTAAATGAGTTTAATTGAGATAAAACCCTATTAAAATCTTCCTGACTTCCTTCAAATAAATGTTTTACAAAGGCAATTCTATCGTTTAAACCAATTTGTAAATTACTTTTAAATAAGGTGTCATTTATAGAACGAATTGACTGCTCTTTATTTTCTTTAATAACAGGGTTTTTCTTTGTTGCTTTTTCAAAAAGGTTGGTTGCAACATCAGCAGAAATAGCATCTTTAAATTCTTCTTCTAAAGTTGCTTTAGGTGGCTCAATTTCTTCAATAATATCTTTTGTTGTTGAAATGTCTTCTTTAATTATTGGAGTTTCTTCAATAAAAATATCTTTAGTTTTTTCTTGGATTGAGGTCACATCTTCTTCCAATTCTTTTGTAACTTCAATTATAGATTCAATAGTTTTAACAGGTGAAGATTCTTCAGTAACAATATTTTCAATTGTTTCTTTTGCTGTTTGTACTTCTTGTTTTTCTTCTTCTTCAACCTTATTAATAGTATGTATGCTATTTAAATTTTCTTCAACAAATTTTAAAATAGTTAATTTTTCATAAATTTCATGTGCCTTTTTATGCAAAATAGTTACATCGTTATTTTTTAGATCTAAAATACTATGTGCCAGACGCTCCAATTCAGCTTCTAATTTTTTGTGCATAAGTTGATTTATTTATTTATTATTGATGTGTTATTTTTAATAAATTTGTAAAAATTCAGAAAAACAGTAGTTTCTGCATTACAAATTAAATTATTTAATTCGAAAAAATATACTATTTAATATTGCATTCGTTTTTATATAAAAAAATACAATAACCTTTGAAGCGTGAAATTACGAAATGTTTCTTGAAAATACAGTAAATCATACCGAACAATTTGGCTGGATAGAAGTTATTTGTGGTTCAATGTTTTCTGGTAAAACAGAAGAATTAATCCGTAGATTAAAACGCGCCCAGTTTGCAAAACAAAAAGTCGAGATTTTTAAACCTGCAATAGATACAAGGTACGATGAAGAAAAAGTAGTATCTCATGACTCCAATGAAATTCGTTCCACACCTGTTCCGTCATCTGGAAACATTAGACTTTTAGCAACAGATGTTGAAGTTGTTGGTATTGATGAAGCCCAATTTTTTGATGATGAAATTGTAGCTGTTTGCAACGATTTAGCAAATCGTGGTATTCGTGTTATTGTGGCTGGTTTAGATATGGATTTTAAAGGGAACCCATTTGGACCAATGCCAGCGCTTATGGCAACTGCAGAATATGTTACCAAAGTGCATGCAGTTTGCACACGTACTGGAAACTTGGCACATTATAGCCATAGAACTGCGCCAAGTAATGCTTTAGTACTACTTGGTGAAACCCAAGAATACGAACCTTTGAGTAGAGCCGCTTATTATAAGGCAATACAAGAGGAAAAAAAGAGAAAAGCCGAACAACTTAAAAATGGAAAATAACCACGTTTCTGTGCTTGAAATAGATTTAAATGCAATAGATTTTAATTTGCAATTTTTTAAATCTAAATTAAATCCAGCTACCAATATACTTGTTGTAGTGAAAGCTTTTGGATATGGTTCAAATGCTGTTGAAATTGCAAAACATTTAGAACCAAAAGTAGCATATTTTGCTGTTGCGTATTTAGATGAAGGAATAGTACTGCGTAAAGCTGGAATTAAAACTCCAATTTTAGTCTTGCATCCTCAAAAAGCGAATATTGAAAAAATTCTTAGCTACAATTTAGAACCAAATATTTATTCATTTAATTTATTAACTGCTTTTATTGAAAAGGCAACAGAATTAAAACTTCAAAATTATCCCGTTCATATAAAATTTAATACGGGCTTAAATAGGTTGGGTTTTATTAATAAAGATATTTCTAAAATAGCTTCAATAATAAATAATCAGGCTGCTTTAAAAGTAGCTTCAGTTTTTTCACATATTGCTGCTAGTGAAGATTTAAATGAACACACTTTTACATTACAACAAATAGCCATTTTTAAAACTAATTCTTCAGAATTTATTGAAAAATTACCAAATACACCCTTTAAGCATATGTTAAATACTTCAGGTATAATTAATTATGCTAACGAGGCGCAATTTGATATGGTGCGATTAGGAATTGGATTATTTGGTTTTGGAAATGAAGACAAGCATACTAAAAGTTTAAAAAATGTACTCACATTAAAATCTGTAATTTCTCAAATTCATACAATTGAAAAAGGAGAAACCGTTGGTTATAACCGTGCTTTTAAAGCAAATTCTGCCATTAAAACAGCAACTATTCCAATTGGTCATGCAGATGGAATTTCAAGGCAGTTTGGTAATGGAAAAGGCTTTGTTTATATAAATAATAAAAAAGCACCTATTGTTGGAAACGTTTGTATGGATATGATAATGGTAAATATAACTGATATAAATTGTTTTGAAGGAGATGATGTTTTGGTTTATAAAGATCAATTTCATATTGAAGCATTAGCAAAAGCAATTCATACAATTCCGTATGAAATTTTAACCGTAATTTCACAAAGAATTAGACGTTTGTTAAAAAAATGTTAAACAAATAATTTTTTTTGTTACCTTAGCATCAGCTTTTTTTTAACTAAATTTTAAAAAATGGGAATGATAAAAGAATTTAAAGACTTTGCAATGAAGGGAAACCTTATAGATATTGCAGTGGGTTTTGTAATGGGTGCAGCTTTTAAAAGTGTTGTAACTTCGTTTACTGGAGGTATTGTTTCACCACTTGTTGGTTTAATATTTAATTCGGATTTTAAAGACTTAAAGTATATAGCAAAAGAAGGAGTTGTTAATGAAGCAGGTGAAATTGTTGGAGAAGTAGCAGTTTTATATGGTGATTTTTTAACAAATGTAATTGACTTTATAATTGTTGCTTTTGTAATGTTTATGGTTGTAAAAGGTGTAAATGCTACGAAGAAAAAAGAAGCGCCTGCTCCAGAAGCTCCAAAAGGACCTTCTCAAGAAGATTTATTAGTAGAAATAAGAGATTTATTGTCTAAAAAATAATAAAGAAATTTAACCAAACTTTCTTTAATTTAAAAAAGGGTTCGCAAATTGTGAGCCCTTTTTTTATAAATTGTTATTTTTTTGTACTGTAAACTTCTGCAATTGTTGGAGAAGTTTCGCAATTCTTAATAAGAATAAGAGTGTCGTTAACTGTTACATTTCCAGTTTGTAGAACCTTAAAATAAACACCACACATTGTAGAATTCCAAAACTGTTTTAAAATTTTTTGAGTATTAAAAACCAGTCCTAATTTAAAACAAGGCTCTCGCGGTTGTGTAACTTCAATAATCGCTTCACCTAGTTTATATTGATTTCCAATATGTATTTCGGTTTCTTCTAAATTTGAAATGGTTAAATTCTCTCCAAACATTCCATATTTCCAATCTAAATCTGGATAGATTTCTTTCCAGTATGCATAATGGTTTTTTGAATAAGCATAAACAGCTTTATCAGTTCCACCGTGGTATCTTCTGTCTATTACGGCATCATTAACAACATCTTCTTCACCTAAAAAAATTGATGTTTCAACAGGACTTTTAAAAATACCAGTTTCTACTATTTTTCCTTTGTAATTTATAGTTCTTTTCTCTCCAATATTGACAGATATTACCTTCATTTTTCTTCAAATTTTGTTAATGCATCTGCAATCTTTCGATCGTTAGATAAACGTGGTACTTTGTTTTGCCCTCCTAATTTTCCAACAGATTTCATATACTTATTAAAACCACCTTTTTCAATTACAGTAATTTTTAAAGGTTGCAAAATTTTACCAACAATTAAATCTAAATAATAGCTATTTTGTTGCTGTAGGGTAGCGTCAATTTTTTTTGCAAAATCTTCAATATCTTCAGGTTTTTGATCAAACTCAATAAACCATTCATGGTATGGTAAGCCCTTTTCTGGTGTAATTTGGGGTGCAACTGTAAATTCGCTTACGGTAATTCCGGTATTAATTGTATGAATATTTATAGAATCTTCAATTTCTTTTCCAATTACGTGTTCTCCAAAGGCAGAAATAAAATGTTTTATTCTTCCAGTGACAACAATTCTTGGCGGATTAATAGATTTAAATTCAATTGTATCTCCAATATTATAACCCCAAAGACCTGCATTTGTATTTAAAATAATTACATAATTTACACCTAGTTTTACATCTGCTAATGAGATTCTTGTCGGATTTTCATTAAAAAATTCTTCGGAAGGAATAAATTCATAAAAAATACCATTATTTACTAAAAGCATCATCGCTTTTTCGGATTGAGAATCTTGGTACGCAATAAAACCTTCGGAAGCAGGATACATTTCTATAGCATCTACTTTTCTGCCAATTAATTCTTCAAATTTATTTCTGTATGGTTCGTAATTAACACCTCCATAGGCAAACAAATTAAAGTTTGGAAAAACGTCTCCTACTTTTTTACCTGTGCGCGCTACAATTCTTTCAAAATACATTTGCACCCACGGAGGAATTCCTCCAATAAGTGTCATATCTTCATTTATAGTTTCGTCTATAATTGCTTCAATCTTTTTTTCCCAATCTTCTATGCAATTGGTTTCCCAGCTTGGTAACCTGTTTTTTGTTAAATATTTTGGAATATAATGTGCAGTAATTCCAGACAATCTTCCAATATTAATTCCGTTTTGCTCTTTTAACTCGGGGCTTCCTTGTATAAAGATCATTTTACCATTTATAAAATCGGTTTTTTTAGTTTCGTTTATATACAATAAAAGCGAATTTTTAGCCGCATTTATATGCATTGGCATAGACTCTTTTGTTAACGGAATGTATTTTGTGCCAGAAGTTGTTCCAGAAGTTTTGGCAAAATACAAAGGTTTTCCTTTCCATAAAACATCTGGTTCTCCCGCTACAACTCTATCTACATAAGGTTTTAAATCTTCGTAATCTCTAATTGGAACTTGATCTTTAAAATTTTGATAGGATTTAATATTTTCAAAATTATGGTCTTTTCCAAAAGCAGTGTATTTTGCTTGAGAAATTAATGTATTAAATACTTTTTGCTGAACTTTTACTGCGTTATTACTTTCTTTATAAAACGTTGCTGATATAAGTTTTGCATATGGTTTTGCTAAAATGGATTTAAGACTCATAGTTATTCAAAATCAATATAATTAACGGGATTTACTGGGTATCCTTCATTCCAAAGTTCGAAATGTAAATGTGGACCTGTGCTAAGTTCACCTGTATTACCGGCAGATGCTATTACTTCGCCAGACTTTACTAAATCTCCTTGTTCTTTATGTATTGCCGTATTGTGTTTGTAAACCGAAATAAAACCACCAGAATGTTTAACAATAATAACGTGTCCGGTTTCTGAAGTCCAAGCTGAAAAAATTACGGTTCCATCGGCAACAGATTTAACAGGTGTTCCCATTTCTACTGCAATATCTATTGCAAAATGTTTTGTTTTTGGGTTATAACCATCTGTTAAGGTACCTACAACTGGTGCAAAAAACACAATATCGGCACTTTTTGTTGCTTTGTCAAAGATACTATACCTGTCGGCTCTTTCTACATCTAATCTAAATTCTAAATCTGCTTCAGAAGGGCTTAAATTTATGGTGTCCTTATCAAATTGCATGGTTTGTAATATAGAGTCTTTATCGAATTGAACTTCAGATATTTCTCCTGTTAATAAATCTCGAACTTTTTGAATGTATAAATTATTAACTTCTAATACTTGTTGTAAGGAATCTGCTTTGTAAATTAATTGTGTTGCATTTCTTTTTAATTGTGTTGAAGAATAACCTGGTATGTATTCTCTTAATTGAGTAAAAGCAATTAAAAATATGGTTCCAACTATAAGTAAAATAGAGAATAAACTACCAAAAATAAATACATTTAATCGTGTTAGTTTAAATGATAATTTTTCTTCAAAAGTATCTTCATTTAAAATAACTAAACGGTATTTATTAATTAATTTCTGTCTAAATTTTCCTTTATTTTTAGGTTTTTTTGTCATAGTTTGAATTAAAGCAAATATACAACGAAAATTTGTTTAATTAATTTTAGAGTATGCAGATTTGAGTGTTAAATCTATGCCAAAATTAGTTTTTATAAAAGTTCATTTCATCAATATAATTCCAAACATTTTTAGGAAGCATGGCTCTAATGTCTTTTTTATTTTTAATACTTTTTCTAATAAAAGTTGAAGAAATTTGAACAATTGGAGCTTGTACTTTATGTACATTTGGGTGTTTTAAAAATTCACTTTCTACTGTTCCACCCGAAATTCTAGGATATATATACAACTGGTAATTTTTAAGAATTGTTTCATAATTTTTCCATTTATGAAAACCTTTTAAATTATCCTCACCCATAATTAAACAAAACTGATGTTCTGGGTATTTTTCTTCAATATGAATTAGTGTATTTACCGTATAATTTGGTTGTGGAAGTTTAAACTCAATATCTGAAGTTTTTAATTTTGGATAATCTTCAACAGCAACATTTGCAATGGCTAATCTATGAATATTATCTAGTAAAGAGCTTTTTTGTTTAAAAGGACTCATTGGTGTAATTACAAACCAAACTTCATCTAAATCTGAAAATTCTGCCATATAATTTGCAAGTATTAAATGCCCAATATGAATTGGATTAAATGTGCCAAAAAATAGACCTATTTTCATTTATTCTACAAACTTTTCAATTAATTTATATGCTTCTTTTTTAGCTTCTTCTAAATTATCATTTACTAAAATTACGTCAAATTCTTTTGCGTATTGGAGTTCTTTTTCAGCTTTTGCAACACGTTCTTGAATTTTTTCTTCTGTATCTGTTTTTCGGTTTCTTAACCTTCGTTCCATTTCTTTTATAGAAGGAGGCTGTACAAAAACAGCCAATGTTTGTGTTGGAAATTGCTTTTTTATGTTTAAGCCACCAATTACATCAATATCAAAAATTACGTGTTTGCCTAATTTCCAAATGCGTTTTACTTCTTCTTTTAAAGTTCCATAATAATTGTTGGTGTACACTTCTTCCCATTCTATAAAATCGTCCTTTTTAATATGGTTTTTAAATTTTTCAGCTGAAATAAAATAGTAATCTTTTCCGTCTATTTCTGTTCCTCTAAGTGGACGAGAGGTTGCAGAAATTGAAAAATCTAAATTTAGTTCAGGTTGCGCTAATAAATGGTGAACAATTGTTGTTTTACCAGATCCTGAAGGTGCCGAAAAAACGATGAGTTTCCCTTCTTTTTGCATGGTTATTTATAATACGTTTAAATTTTGTTCTTTTATTTTTTCAAGTTCATCTTTCATTTGAACCACCAATTTTTGCATAGGCGCAAAGTTAGATTTAGAACCAATTGTATTTATTTCTCTACCAATTTCTTGTGTAATAAAGCCTAATTTTTTACCATTAGAATCATCAGATTCTAATGCCTTTTTAAAATAATCTAAGTGATTTTTTAACCGTACTTTTTCTTCTGTAATATCTAATTTTTCGATATAATAGATAAGTTCTTGTTCAAACCTATTTTGATCTATGTTGGTTTCTAGTTCTGCAATAGATTTTCTTAGTTTTTCTTTAACTTGCTCAATGCGTTGTGGATCTACTTCAATTACTTTTTCAAGTAAATCTTCAATAATAGAAATTCTTAAAACAAAATCTTCCAATAATACTTTACCTTCATCAATTCTATAGGTTGTTATTTCGTCAATCGTGTTTTCCAGCGCTACATTTATTTGAGCCCATTCTTTTTCATCTAACTCTTCGCGTTCTGTTTTTAAAGAATCTGGTAATTTTACAGCCATTTTAAGCAATTCAACCTCATTAGAATCAACAATTTTTCTTAATTGACTCATGTATTCTTTTATTACATTTTCATTTATTTTTGATGAAAGTTCTACGCCATTATTTTCTATAAAAACAGAAAAATCAACTTTACCTCTAACCAATGCTGAAGCTAATTTTTTACGAATATGTAGTTCTTTTTCTCTGTAATAAGAAGGAATACGAACGTTTAAATCCAGGTTTTTACTGTTTAACGATTTTAATTCTATCGTAATTTTTTTAGTTGGAAGTTGTAATACGGTCTTGCCGTAACCAGTCATTGATTGTATCATCTATTTTCAATATTTTGGCAAATTTAAGCAATTTATAATTTGTACTAATCAAATATACATTTGATACTTATTTTTTGTACTAAAACTATTATGTACTTTTGAAGTGTATTATTAATATTATCAGTTTTATTTTGAGTAAACACAAACATATATTAGTTATCAGGCTCTCTGCAATGGGAGATGTTGCAATGACAGTTCCAGTAATTAGAGCCTTTGTTGAGCAACATCCAAATGTTAAAATAACGGTACTTTCTAAGCCATTTTTAAAACCATTATTTACGGATATTAAAAACGTTGATTTTTTTGCTGCAGATGTTACTAATAAACACAAAGGTTTTTTTGGAATTTATAAATTGTATAAAGAATTAAAACTTTTTAAAATTGATGCTGTTGCCGATTTACACAATGTTTTACGCTCTAAAGTATTAAGAACGTTTTTTAAAATTTCGTTTAAAAAAGTTGCGTTTATTAATAAAGGAAGAAGTGAAAAACGGGCATTAACACAAACAAAAAATAAAGTTTTTAAACAATTGAAAACAACACATCAACGATATGTCGATGTTTTTAGAAACTTAGGTTTTAGTTTAGATATTACAAATCCAACGTTTCCTGTAAAAAAGGAAATACCTGACGAGTTATTAAAAATTACAGGAACTAAATCTGAAAAATGGGTTGGAATTGCACCTTTTGCGCAATATAGCTCTAAAATGTATCCAATAGATTTAATGGAAAAAGTGATTGCAGAATTGTCTAAAAATGAAGCTATAAAGGTATTTTTGTTTGGAGGCGGAAAAAAAGAAGTTGAAATTTTAGATACAATTGCCAATAAATATACAACTACTATTAATATGGCAGGAAAAATAAAATTAGCACAAGAATTAAATTTAATTTCAAATTTAGATTGTATGCTAAGTATGGATTCTGGAAATGCGCATTTTGCTGCAATGTTAGGTGTAAATACGCTAACTATTTGGGGAGTTACACATCCGTTTACAGGTTTTGCACCCTATAATCAACCTTTTGAAAACGCTGTTTTACCCGATTTAAATAAATATCCAAACATTCCTTGTTCAATTTATGGTAATAAAGTGTGTAAAGGTTACGAAGATGTTATGAGAACTATTGCGCCAGAAAAAGTAACAACTAAAATTATTGAAGCTATAAAATAAAAAAAGCTGATTAAATTAAAATATAATAGATGAAAATTAAACCAAATCTTTAGTTTAAAATCTCGTATTAAAGTTTTATTTTTGCCAAAAATACTTCTTATATGATTGTCAATATTTTAGATGCCAAAAAATCAATATTAAATAAATTTATTTCTGAAATAAGAGATGTAACGGTTCAGAATGATTCTATGCGTTTTAGACGAAATATTGGTAGAATAGGTGAAATAATTGCTTATAAAATTAGTGAAACTTTAAATTACGAAAAAAAAACTGTTACTACGCCTTTAGGAACTAAAATAGTTGATACTCCAAAAAAAGATATTGTTTTATGCTCTATCTTAAGAGCTGGGTTACCTTTACACGATGGATTGCTAAATTATTTTGATGATGCTGAAAATGCTTTTATTTCGGCCTATAGAAAACAGCGTAACGATAAGGAATTTGATATTAAGGTAGAATATTTTGCTTCACCTAATTTAGATAATAAGACCTTAATTTTAGCTGATCCAATTTTAGCAACTGGACAATCTTTGGTTGCTGTTTATGAAGGTTTAAAAAAACACGGAACTCCAAAAGAAATTCATTTAGCCTGTGTTATTGGCGCTACCGAAGGAATTGAATACATTAAAAATCACTTTCCTGAAAATACTAAATTATGGATTGGAACTGTTGATGCAAAATTAAATGACCACGGCTATATTGTTCCTGGTTTGGGTGATGCTGGCGATTTAGCTTTTGGAGTAAAATTATAAAAAATACACAACTACCGAAACTATTAAAAACAGATATAAAATTAGGTTTTTAATTGTTTTAGATAAGATTTTTTGTATAAAATTTGCAAGCAGTATTCCCGAAGGAAATATCAAGAAAAAGAGCTCCGAACCATTTTTTTGAGCTGAAAAAACTACAATAATTACTGAAATTATAAAGTGACCTATAATTAGTTGCAAAGCGGATTTAATTGTAGTACTTGCCTGTACTATTTTCGGTAGCAAAAAAACAATGCTCCATAATAAAACTGCTATTAATAAAGATAGAGGGATTAAATATTTTAATTGATTGTAATTAGAAAAATCTAAACTAAAATTAAAAATCAGTTTGTTGTAAAGTAGGTCTGTGCTGTCAAAGTAAAAATGATAAGTAAAAAAACCAATTATTGGAAACAACAAACCAATGATAGGAATTGTTAAGTTTTTTAAGTTTACCTTATTGTAAATAAATAAGCTTATATACACTAGTATTAAAAAAAAGATACTCCAAACGCATAAAATAGCAGAAATTCCTATCCAAAAACCAGCATCAAATAGTTTGCTTTTAGTGTTAAATCCAGATTTTAAACTATAAATTTTTCTAAAAGCAAAAAGCAATAATAAATTAGAAAAAAATAAGCTTGTAGTAAACATAGTTTCGTAAAAACTACCTATTAAAACAATAATTAAGTATAAAGCATACGAATTGTCCTCTGTTAAATTATTTTTTCTTAAAATAAAATTAATTAACAGTAACATAAAAATAAAGCCAATAAACATAGCTAAATTTAAGCCCAAAGCTGCTATAGAAAAATCAAAAGGTTTGAATAAAAAAATAGCTGCCATATAAAAAACGGCAAAAAGGAATAGTAGATTTACAATTATTACAGGTTTAGTTTTATTAAAAAAATTTGCTATCATTACTATATTTCATACTTTTGCCTGTAAATATAACTAAGAAATGATAGCAAACAATATTTTTAAGGCGATAGGTGATTTTTTTACAAACGTTTTATTTGCACCATACCATGAAATTAGATCCATGGATAATTGGTGGGCTCAAAACACAGTAAGTTGGATATTTATTATCATAACATTTATTGCAATGTTTTACTGGATAGGTGAAATAAGAAAATACAAAAAAGCTGGAAACGAATAGTTTTAGTCTTATTTTTATTCAAATATTCCTTTTAAAACACACTACTAATTGTGGGAAGCAAAAACAAACTTAAAAGATTTCGTGAAAACGATACATTTTCCAATGTAATTCAACCAACGCGAAAAGAAGTGCTCGAAGGCTTCTCTAAAAAAGGAAACTGGCAAACTTTTTTCAATAACAATAACCCAATAGTATTAGAATTAGGTTGTGGTAAGGGAGAATATACAATTGCATTGGCACGTAAAAATCCCAAGATAAATTATATTGGTATAGATTTAAAAGGAGCACGTTTTTGGCGTGGTGCTAAAACTGCTTTAGAAGAAAATTTAACCAATGTTGCTTTTATTAGAACTCAAATTGAATTAATAGATTTGTTGTTTGCAGAAAACGAAGTAACCGAAATTTGGATTACTTTTCCAGATCCTCAAATAAAATATACCCGAACAAAACATAGATTAACAAATACAGATTTTTTAAAGAAATATTATACAGTTTTAAAGCCTGATGGTATTGTAAATTTAAAAACTGACAGTGAATTTATGCACGGTTATACCTTAGGATTATTACACGGAGAAGGGCACGAAATTTTATATGCACATCATGATATTTACAAAAATCATCATGCTCCAAAAGAAGTTATTGAAACACAAACTTTTTATGAAAGTCAGTATCTAGAAAAAGGAAAACCAATTACGTACATAAAATTTAAGTTGAAATATTAGAAAGCTGTTGGTTATTTGCTCTAAATTTTTACTAAAAAAGTTTCTAAGATTACAGCTTCGATTCCGCTCAGCTATCACGGCTTTAGCTTTTGCTCTTTCAATATATAAACTATCTTTAACTCATGTCAAAATCCGAAAATTTTTTCAAAAAAGTTTATGAGGTTGCAAAACAAATTCCTTACGGAAGAGTTACTAGCTATGGTGCAATTGCAAAATATTTAGGAGCTGCACGCTCTGCTAGAATGGTAGGATGGGCAATGAATGCATCACACAATAATCAAGAAATTCCTGCTCACAGAGTTGTAAATAGAAAAGGTTTGTTAACTGGAAAACATCATTTCGATGGAACCAATCTAATGCAGCAATTATTAGAAAGTGAAGGAATTAAAATTGTTGAAAATCAAATTCAAAATTTTGATATCATTTTTTGGGATCCTTTTAAAGAATTACCTAACAATTTATAACTTTTTTAGTGTAACAACCACTGCATTTCTTTTTAATTCTTAACTTTTTATATTCAATAGAACTCTGTATATTTGTTGTTTAGAATGATTTTATATAAAGAATATGACTTACAGCAAAAAAGATATAACAAAAGCACTTGAAACCATTACCGCACCTGGTGAAGGTAAAAGTTTAGTTGAAAGTGGAGCAGTTAAAAATATTGTTACTTTTGAGAAAGAAATTATAGTAGATGTAACTATTAGCAACCCAACTTTACAAGCAAAAAAGAAAGTTGAAGTTGAAGTAATGAAAGCGATACATCAACATGTTGATCAAAAAGCCGATGTAAAAGTAAATGTTACTGCGGTAGCTCCTCCAGTTACACCTCTTAAACCAGAAAAACCGAAAGTTCCTGGAATTCAAAATATTATTGCAATAGCTTCAGGAAAAGGTGGTGTAGGAAAATCTACGATTACCGCAAATATGGCTATTTCACTTCAAAAGATGGGTTTTAAAGTTGGTGTTTTAGATGCTGATGTTTACGGACCTTCAACTCATTTAATGTTTGATGTTGCAAATGCAAGACCTTTATCTGTTGAAATTGACGGGCGTTCAAAAATGCAGCCTGTAGAAAGTTACGGAGTAAAAATACTTTCATTAGGGTTCTTTACAGATGCAAATCAGGCCGTAATTTGGCGTGGAGCAATGGCTTCAAAAGCACTGAATCAAATGATTTTTGATGCACATTGGGGTGAATTAGATTTTCTATTGATTGATTTACCTCCTGGAACTGGAGATATTCACTTGTCAATTGTTCAAGCAGTTCCAGTAACTGGTGCTGTTATTGTAAGTACACCTCAAAATATTGCTTTGGCCGATGCTAAAAAAGGAGTGGCAATGTTTAAACAAGAAAACATTAATGTACCTGTTTTAGGAATTGTTGAAAACATGAGCTACTTTACACCTGCAGAATTGCCAGATAATAAGTACTATATTTTTGGAAAAGATGGTGCGAGAAATTTAGCAGAAGACATTGATACTGCATTTTTGGGAGAAGTGCCACTTGTACAAAGTATTAGAGAAGCTGGTGATGTTGGACATCCTGTTGCTTTACAAGACAATACTCCATTAGAAAATGCTTTTAGTGAAATAACTAAAAACACGTTGTCTCAATTAGTAAAAAGAAATAAAGATTTACCTCCAACAGAAATTGTAAGAATTACAACTATGAGCGGGTGTAGTACAAACTAATAATTATAAATGGATTTAGAAGAACTAAAAGTTGACGTAGAAAATGCGTTGCAAGAAATAAGACCTTTTTTAGAGGCTGATGGCGGAAATATTTCGTTAGTTGAGATTACCAAAGATACTGTAAGTGTGCAGTTAGAAGGTGCTTGTTTAGGCTGTTCTGTAAATCAAATGACTCTTAAAAATGGAGTTGAAGCTACTATAAAAAAACATGCTCCTCAAATACAAAGAGTAATTGAAATAAACGGAATTAAATTTTAAAGTTTTTTGTATAAAAGTCAATCTTTTTAGACTGTCTCACGTCCAATAAATATTTAAAAACATCAATTTTAATAAAAGCTTAACGAATAAACGTTTGGCTTTTATTATTTTTGGAACAGAAATTGCTTTTTATATCCAAACAATTAGCAGCTTATTAATGAAAAAACAATCTTTTATACTATTTCTTTTTATATCTGCATTGGCATTTAGTCAATCTGTAAAACCTGAAACTATAAATTCCAAAAAAAAACTTGCTTTTAAAGGAGGAGAATGGCTAAAATTTAGAATGAGCTATAGCAATACGTTTAATGCTGGTTTTTCTACTATTGAAGTTAGAGAAACAAAAAATTTAGACAAAGACGCTTTTCATATTATTGGAACAGGGAAATCAACAGGTCTTGTAAGTTTGTTTTTTAAGGTAAAAGATGATTATCAGACTTTTATCTATAAAGAAACTTTAAAACCATATCGTTTTATTAGAAAAATTAATGAAGGAGGTTACACAAAAGACAAAGAAATTACTTTTGATTACGATACAAAACAGGCAATAGTAAAAAACAACAAACACAATACAGAAACTAAACACCCAATTAATGATGAAATTCAAGACTTACTTTCATCTCTTTACTTTTTAAGGAATCAAAAATTAAATACTTTAAAAGTAGGTGAAGAAATTGAATTACTTATGTTTTTCGATCAAGAAATTCATAACTTTAAATTGCTTTTTTTAGGTGAAGAAGTTATAAAAACTAAATTTGGGAAAGTAAACTCTTTAGCTTTTAGACCGATGGTGCAAGCGGGTAGAGTGTTTAAAGAACAAGAAAGTGTTACCGTTTGGATAAGTAATGATGATAATAAAATTCCACTTAGAATTAAAGCTTCACTTGCAGTTGGCTCTCTTAGAGCAGATTTAGATGCTTTTAAAGGTTTAGCACATCCTTTTAATATTATTTTTGACAATTAAATTGTACTTTTGCGTTTTATTTTTTAACCGCATAAAAAACGTAAAACTCTGAGAGCATTGAAAAAAATTAGTACACTTTTACTATTCGTTATATTATTTTCTTGTAAAGAAAAGAATCCTGAAACCGTTCTAATTACTGAGCCTAAAATACCAGAAATTATTAAGGAATTTGGTTTTAAACTAAATAATTACAAAGTAATAAACGACACTATTAAATCTGGTGAAAATTTTAGTGAAATTTTAGACAGACATCATGTAGAATATCCTAAAGTTTTAGAAATTGTAAATAAAATTAGAGACACTTTTAATGTTCGAAGAATAAAAAGCGGTATTCCTTACACTATTTTAGCAAAAAACGATTCTACCGAACAAGCGCAAGTTTTTATTTACAAACATTCTAAAGTTAGATATACTGTTATTGACTTTAAAGATTCAATTCCAACCGCATACAATGGAAGAAAACCAGTAAGAACCGAACTAAAAACAGCATCAGGTATTATTGAAAGCTCATTGTCTGAAGCTATTGAAGGTCAGGGTCTGAGTTCATATTTGTGGAGTAAAATGGCAGATGATATTTATGCCTGGACTATCGATTTTTCCAGACTTCAACCAGGAGATAAATTCAAATTAATTTATGAGCAATTGTATATAAATGATACAATTCCTGTTGGTATTGGAGAAATAAAAGCTTCTTACTTTGAACACGGCGATAAGCCTTTTTATGCATTTAAATTTGTGGCAGATTCAACACTTAATATTTCCGATTATTTTGATGATGAAGCTAATAATTTACGTCGTCAATTTCTAAAAATGCCTATTAAATTTGGAAGGCTTTCTTCTCGATATAACTTAAGAAGAAGAATTGCACTTTATGGTAATAAAATTAGAGCACATAAAGGAACCGACTTTGCAGCACCAATTGGTACAGAAATTATGGCAACAGCCAATGGAATAGTTACAGAATCTCGCAGAAAAGGAGGGAATGGTAATTATGTAAAAATTCGCCATAATAGCACTTACAGTACTCAATATTTACATATGAGTAGAAGAGCTGTAAAAGTTGGTGATGTTGTAAAACAAGGAGATGTTATTGGGTATATTGGAATGACAGGTAATACCTCTGGGCCTCATGTTTGTTACCGTTTCTGGAAAAATGGAGCTCAAGTAGATCCATTAAAACAAAAACTACCTGCTGCAGAACCTATGAAAGAAGCAATTAAACCAAATTACTTTAATTTTATAAAACCAATTAAAGAGCAATTGGATGCTATAAATTATTCAACAATTACAAACGAAATAAGTATTTCCGAAGAGGAATTGAATTCATAAACAATCATGAAAAATATAAATCCAACTAATACAAGTGCTTGGCAAAAACTAGCCAAGCATTACACTACTGCAAAAGATCTTCATTTAAAGGCATTATTTAATGCTGATAAAATTAGAAAAGAAAAATTTACAATTGATTTTAATGAATTTGAATTTGATTTTTCTAAGAATAGACTAACAGAAGAAACTATTGAGTATCTTATAGAATTGGCAAATGAAGTTGATTTGAAAAGTGCAATGAATGCCTATTTTTCAGGAGAAAAAATTAATCAAACTGAGAAAAGAGCCGTATTGCATACCGCACTAAGAAATCAGTCTGATTCTGAAATTTTTGTGGATGGAAAAAATGTAATGCCAGAAATACAAGATACCTTAATTAAAATGGAATCTTTTACAAATAAAGTTGTTTCTGGAGATTGGAAAGGTTTTACAGATAAGTCTATTACTGATGTTGTTAATATTGGTATTGGAGGATCCGATTTGGGTCCTGATATGGTTGTGGAATCTTTAAAATATTATAAAAATCATTTAAATGTTCATTTTGTTTCAAATATAGATGGAGACCATGTTCAGGAAACGATTAAAAATTTAAATCCTGAAACTACCTTATTTGTAATTGTATCAAAAACATTTACCACGCAAGAAACATTAACAAATGCTACCACTATTAAAAAATGGTTTTTGCAAACTGCTGAAGAAAATGATGTGGCAAAACATTTTGTAGCTGTTTCAACAAATTTAAAAACTGTTAGTGAATTTGGAATCGATAGCGATAATATTTTTACAATGTGGGACTGGGTTGGTGGTCGTTTTTCTTTATGGAGTACTGTTGGATTAACTATTAGTTTGGCTGTTGGTTTTCAAAATTTTAAAGACTTATTAATTGGTGCTTTTGAAATGGATGAACATTTTAAAAACACACCTTTTGAAAAAAATGCACCTGTAATTTCAAGTTTAATTGGTGTTTGGTATACAAACTTTTTTAACTGTGAAACCGAAGTTATTTTACCGTATTCGCAATACTTAAGTAAATTAGCTCCATACCTGCAACAAGCAATTATGGAAAGTAATGGTAAAAGTGTAGACAGAAATGGAAATCCTGTAAATTATCAAACAGGAAATGTTATTTGGGGGAGCCCAGGTACAAATTCGCAACATGCATTTATGCAGTTATTGCACCAAGGTACTAAATTAATTCCTGCTGATTTTATCGGTTTTAAAGAGTCGTTGTATGGTAATACAGAGCATCATACAAAATTAATGGCAAACTTTTATGGTCAAACACAAGCTTTAGCTGAAGGGAAAACAAAAGAAGAAGTACATTTAGATTTAAAAACTCAAGGAAAAATGGACGAAATTGAAACCTTGCTTCCATTTAAAGTTTTTGAAGGTAACAAGCCAAGTACAGCTATTCTAATAGAAAAATTAACTCCTAAAACTTTGGGAGGTTTAATTGCTTTTTATGAGCATAAAATATTTATTCAAGGTGTTATTTGGAATATTTTTAGTTTTGATCAATTTGGTGTAGAATTAGGTAAAGAATTAGCGCATAAGAACCTGTTAAAAAACCAATAAAAAATTGAAAGAGGTAAATAATTCTTAACCTTTTTAATTTTAAAATTAATATCGAGAATAGCAATTTAAAAACAATAGCTATTCTCGATTTGTTTTTTACAAAAACACAGAATTGTTTAATTTTTGAGAACCTCAAAATTTCTATTTTTAGTGTCTAAAACTGCTAAAAATGTAGTTTAAAACCTTTCTTAAGATAGTTTAATTTTAAACTGAGAAGGCAACAGTTTAACTAAATCCTTTTAAATAAAAACTAAATTATATTTAAAACATAAAGTTTTTAACAAATTGTTAAGTTTTATTAACATTTGCTGATATTCACTTGGTTGATTATCAGTAAACTCTTCTAAATATTGTATATTTATTCGTCTTAATTATTTGTTAAAATTTAACAAATAATTAAAGGTAGAATCAACAAAAATTTGCACTTTTGCAAGACATTTAATTCAAATTAAAATTTAAACATGAGAAAATTTAAACATTTATTAATGGTAGTAGTACTATGTACTTCTGCTACTATTTTTGCTCAAACAAAACTTACTGGAAAAGTAGTTGACGAGACTAGTCAGCCTTTACCTGGAGCTTCTATTGTTGTTAAAGGATCTAGCACAGGAGTTTCTACAGATTTTGATGGAAATTTTACATTAGAAACAGCTATTTCTAATGGTACAATCGAAGTTTCATTTGTTGGATATGAAGCTAAAATTTTTACATTTAATGGCTCAAAAAATTTCGGATCAATTACATTGAATCCATCAGCAGAATCATTAGATGAAATTATTATTACAGCAACTTCTTTTGCTATTGATAGAAAGACTCCAGTTGCTGTTTCAACAGTAAAAGCTGAGGTAATTGAAAACAAATTAGGTTCTCAAGAATTTCCTGAAATTTTAAAGTCTACACCTGGTGTGTATGCTACTAAATCTGGTGGTGGATTTGGAGATGGTAGATTAACATTAAGAGGATTTAATTCTGAAAATGTTGCTGTTATGATTAATGGTGTTCCTGTAAATGATATGGAGAACGGAAGAGTTTACTGGTCTAACTGGGCTGGTTTAGCTGATGTAACTAGTGCTATGCAGGTTCAACGTGGTTTAGGTGCTTCTAAATTAGCTGTACCTTCTATTGGTGGTACGGTAAATATTTTATCTAAAACTACTGACGTAGAAAAAGGTGGAAATATTTTTACAGCTGTTGGAAATGATGGTTACCAAAAATACGGAGCAACTGTTTCAACAGGTTTATTAGATAACGGTTTTGCAGCTACAGTTTCAGCTTCAAAAACAAAAGGAGATGGTTATATAGATGGAACTCAGTTTGAAGGTTATAACTACTTTGTTAATATTTCAAAACAAATTAACGATAGTCACAAAATTGCTATTACCTCTTTTGGAGCTCCGCAATGGCATGGTCAAAGACAAAATCAAAGCTTAATTTCAACATATAGAAATGCTGAAAGTGGTATAAAATTTAACCCAAACTGGGGTTATAGAGATGGTAATGTTGTGAATGTGGAAGATAACTTCTACCACAAATCACAAACTTCTTTAAACCATTATTGGACAATTAATGATAAAACTAACGTATCTACTGCGCTGTATGCTTCTTGGGGAACAGGTGGTGGTGGTGGTACCGCTGGTAATACAAGTTTATTCCAACAAAGAATGGGTGGCGATGACCAACCAATCGATATTGATAATATTGTTGCAATAAATCGTGCAAATGGGTCTTTAGGTGCTGAAGCATATTTAAGAGCTTCAAGAAATGACCATAGTTGGTTTGGTGTTTTATCTACTTTAAAAACAGATTTAAACGAAAAACTATCTTTAATTGCTGGTATTGACCTTAGAGATTATACAGGAAAACACTTCTCTGAAGTTACAGATTTATTAGGTGCAGATTATGCTTTCGATAATAGTAATGTAAACAATCCTAATGCTGCATTACAAGTTGGTGACAAACGAGATTATTGGAATGATGGTGAAGTTGGCTGGCAAGGTCTTTTCACTCAATTAGAGTATGACAAAGATAATATTGCTGGTTTTATTTCTGCAGCCGTTTCTAATACATCTTACAGAAGAGTAGATTATTTCCAGTACTTACCTGGAAATCAGGAAACTGATAAATATAATTTTACAGGGTATAGCATAAAAGGTGGAGCTAACTATAATATTAATGATACACACAATGTGTTTGCAAACATTGGGTATTTTGAAAAAGCACCTGGTTTTGACGCTGTATTCTTACAATTTGATAATGATCACATAAATGCGGATGCTGAAAATCAAAAAATATTTAGTACAGAATTAGGTTATGGATTTAGAGGTGCAACTTTTGCAGCGAATGTTAATATATATAGAACTGAGTGGAAAGATAGAACTTTAACTAGAGGTTTTCAAAATCCAGATGGATCATTTAATTCAGCAAATATTTTAGGTGTTAATGCAATTCACCAAGGTGCAGAGTTTGATTTTACATATAGACCAGGAAATAAATTAAGTGTAGTTGGTATGCTTTCTTTAGGTGATTGGACCTGGGATAACGATGTAACAAATGTTCAAATTTTTGATGAAGAACAAAACTTAGTTCAAACTGTTGATTTATTTATTGCAGGTTTAAAAGTTTCTGACGCTGCACAAACTACAGCTTCTTTAGGTTTTGATTACGAATTAATGGACAAAACAAATTTCACAGTTGATTTTAACTATTTTGCTGATTTATATGCGAGATATGATCCTAATTCAAGAGGATCTGTAGGACCACAAGCATGGAAAGCTCCTAATTATACAACTTTTGATATGAGTGTTAGACACGGATTTAAAATTGGTGACTTAGATGCTACATTAATTGGTAGAATGAATAATGTTTTCGATACTCAGTATATCGCAGATGCAACAGATGGTAATGGTTCAGTTGACGAAACTGCACTTGTTTGGTATGGTTACGGTAGAACTTTTAACGTAAGTGCTAAAATTAAATTTTAAAAAAAACATAAGACAATGAAAAAAATAATTTATTTAATAATGGCATTCACAATGGTATTAACTACCAGTTGTGATCCTATGGAAGATATTCATGATGAAATAGATTTTAAAGAAAATATTATTGTTGGTGATGATGTAATTACTTTAACTGATGATGACTATGATGAATTAGATTTAGATGGAGGCTTTGCATCTGTAGATGAAGTTAAGTTGCTTTTACCTAACTATTTATCTGACTTATATCCTGTATGGGGTAAAGGTTCTTCTGTATTAGTTAACTATAATATGACTGGAGGTCTTACAGATTTAGCTGAAGTTTCAGATTATATGAATGCTGAAAATTACTCTTTAGAAACAGCTGATTATGCTGAAAGTGGAAGTATGGTAGAAGGTTTTTATCCAAACGTTAAACCTAGCGATTTTTTAGAAGATGTGCTTGAAAATAACATTGTAGCAGATGAAGGTGATATTGTAAAAGTAAAATACATTCAATATAATGAAGAGCCTACAGTTATAACTACTACTAATTATTCTTTAGAAGAGAATTTTAACTACGGGTCTGTAGCTGGTGAATTAACAACTATTTCAAATGATTGGACGGCACATTCAGGTACTTCAGCTGTAAATTACATTACATCTGGTTTATCAATGGATAATTACCCAACATCTAGTGTAGGAGGTTCTATCGAAATAGATGGTTTTGGATCTCAAGATGTTAACCGTTCTTTTAATGCTAAAACTTCAGGAACGATCTATTTAAGTGGGTTAGTAAATTTAACGGCAGTTGGTGCTGAAGACGGAACTTACTTTTTTCATTTAATGGATGATGGTACTAATTTTAGAGCAAGAATTGGAGCTAAAAGCGATGGTGATGGAAAAATACTATTTGGTATTGGAGCTAGTTCAAGTTCTTTAACATTTACTGATGCATCTTACGATTTTAATACTACTTACCTTCTTGTAGCTTCTTACAATATGCAAAGTGGTGAATCAAATTTACACGTTTTAACTTCTGTAGAGGCTTCAGAACCTGCTGCACCTGCAGCAACAAATACAGGTTCTACAGCTACAAGTATAGAGAAAGTTGCTATTCGTCAAGGATGGAATGGACCTACAGGTAGTGTAGATGGTATTCGTGTTGCTACTTCTTGGGAAGATTTAATGGTTAATGACGTAGCAACAGATGTTCAAGGTGATAAAACATATACAGAAGTTTATTATACATTTAATGGTACTTACTGGAATGAATCAGATGGTGTATATTATTTAAGTTCTGATGATTATGATTCTATGGGAACAGCCTCTGGCCAACCAGGAAGATATAATAATTTTGATGGTAATGTAGCTCCTAATAATTATATTCCTGCTTTCTTAGCATTAGAACATCCTTTTGCACAAGAAGAAGATGAATTAATTGTAATGTATAGGTATTATTCTGATGGTTCAACTAACGTTAAAGGGAATTTATATACTGTAATTAATGGCGTTTGGACTGCTCATAGTGCCTCGTTACAATTTGGACATGACGGTAGTGCTTGGGTGCCAGATAATACTATTAAATATACATTAACACAAGCTGATTACGATTCTTTAGGAACTGAATTTGGAGACCCTGGATATTATAATAATTTTGATGTAAGAGAAGGAAATGATAATTATGAGAGTCCTGAATCAATATTAGCATATATTAATATTGTTCTTTCTAATAACTTCCCTGGAATGGCTGAAGGACAAAAATTTACTGTTCTATATGATGTTTATTCTGGAACTGCTGAAGTTTGGGAAATGAATGTAATTTTATCTGGAGGAGTTTACGTTCTTCAATAAAAGAAATCTTATTTTTCTATAAAGTATAAAGACCGCTTTTAAAGCGGTCTTTTATTTTAAACATTTATTATATGGTTATTTAAAACTTAATAACCTGCAGCCTGTCCATCTTTTCTAGATTCAGAAGCGCCCAAATAAACTTTGTTTTCAGCATCGTACATAATTGCCTGGTAGCCACCAAAACTTCCTCCATAGCCAACTTTATGACCTCTAGAAATTAATTTTCTAATTTCATTAAATGAGATACCGCTTTCTAATTTAATTTCACCTTTATCAACTGCCGTTTCACCAGTTGGAGAAGAAGAACCTGTGTGTTCAATTCTTGGAGCATCTCCAGCCTCTTGTAAGTTCATTCTAAAATCTACCAAGTTCATTACTATTTGAACATGACCTTGTGGTTGAAAATCACCTCCCATAACACCAAAACTTACGTAAGGATTTCCATTTTTGGTGATAAATGCTGGGATAATGGTATGAAAAGGTCTTTTTTTAGGTTCATAAGTATTAAACTTCCCTTCTTCTAACGTAAATAACTCACCGCGATCTTGTAACATAAAACCTAATTTTGGAGGCACCATTCCAGAACCCATTCCTCTATAATTACTTTGTATTAGAGAAACCATATTTCCTTCTTTATCAGATACGGTTAAATAGATAGTTTCTCCTGCACTAATTTCTCCAGCATTGTATTTTCCTGCCCTATCAGTAATTAATTCTTTTCTGCCTTTTGCATATTCTTTACTCAATAATTCTTGAACAGGTACTTTTGCAAAATCCATATCGGCATAGTATTTTGCTCTGTCTTCAAAAGCTAATTTTTTAGCCTCGGTAACTATATGAATGTGTTCGGCAGAGCCAAATTCAATAGTTGAAAAGTCATATTGTTCAATAATATTCAGCATTTGTAAAGCGGCAATTCCTTGTCCGTTTGGTGGTAGTTCCCAAACATCAAATCCTCTGTAATTTACAGAGACTGGTTGTACCCATTCCGATTTATGGGTTGCTAAATCTTTATATGATAAAAATCCGCCTTGTTCTTTTATAAAATTAACAATTGTTTTTGCCATTGCTCCTTTATAAAAAGCATCACGACCACCTTTAGCTAATTTAGAATAGGTAGTTGCCAAATACGGATTTTTAAAAATTGTTCCTTTTGAAGGCACTTTACCATTAGCCGTATATGTTTCTAATACATTAGGAAATTTAGCTCCTAAATATGGAACAGATCGTTGTAAATAATATCCAATTAGTTCGGTTACTGGGAAGCCTTCATTTGCATAATTAATGGCTGGAGTTAAAATTTTATTCATTGGTAATTTTCCAAACTTAGAATGTAGTTCAAACCAACCATCAACACAACCAGGAACACTTACAGGTAAAGGTCCTAAAGATGGAATCTTTTTATAATTATTGTCTTGAAAATATTTTAATGTTAAATTTTCAGGAGATCTACCGCTTGCATTTAAACCATATAATTTTTGTGTTTTTGCATCCCAAACTATGGCAAATAAATCACCACCAATACCGCTTCCTGTTGGTTCCATTAACCCAAGAGTTGCATTAGCTGCAATAGCAGCATCAACTGCAGAGCCTCCTTGTTTTAAAATATCTATTCCTATTTGGGTAGCTAACGGGTGGGACGTTGCTACCATTCCATTTTTAGCAATAACTTCAGATCTTGTTACAAAATTTGCACCTGTAATTCTATCTTGGGTGTACATTTTAAAAGAAGAAAATACAATAATAACGATAAATAAATATTTCATAATTCGAGATTTTATGGGTTCTAAACAAATTTAAATTAAAAAATTATATAATAAGAAGAGATTTAACGCAAAAAACCCTAACAATTTCAAAAGAACTGTTAGGGTTTTTATTTTTTTAAATTTTATTAAACTTCTTAGAAAGAGTAGTTTAAACCAAACATCCAGTAGGTTTGTAATTTATTATCAACATTATTAAAAGTAGCAGTGTCATCATCTACTAAAGCATAGTTTAAAGCTTCTTGCTTGTTTTTTCTTAGCCCTAAATCAAAACCTACACCTATTGCTTTCCAGAGTGTATAGCCGAATGAGTTTGTCCAAGTCCAGTTCGAGTAATTCGAGCTTTTATAACTTTGAAATGCAGAAAGATTTGTTTTAAATTTTACAGCGCCAAGTTGTTTGGTATAATCAGCAACTATTTTTGCGCCTAAAGAAGATTCGAAAATAGTTTCGCCTTTACTAAAAACAAAATTATAGTTTAAAGGATGTATAACAACAACCATATCTGTAATTGGAGTCCAAGTTGAACCAATTCCAAGGTCTAAATATCCAGGATCATTAAAATTACTTAAAATAGTCGTTTTGTATTCTCCTAAAGTTGAAATTGCAAATTTTTCACTTAATTTCTGTCCATATAATGAAGTAATAGTAAATACGTCTGTAGCTTCTTGAAAATCTTTATTGTCTGTTGGATTATCTTTATCATCAAACTTTACCCAGCTTAAATTTACATTTGCTGAATTTCTCCAGAAAAACTTTGGTTGCTTTAAATTTGCAAAAGCGTTTACTGTAAATCCAATATTACCAGTAGCTGAATTTGGTTTTCCTTTAGAATACCAATTATTAAAACCAGAAAGGTTTCCGCCTATTGTTCCAAACGCTCCTTTTTTCCAACCTGGAAATGCATCAATTTTGCTTTGTATAACTTTTACTTTGGCTTGTAAAGCAGCAATAGAATCTTTTTTAGGGGTTTGTTGAGCTTTAAGTTCTTCAATTGTTTGTGCATTTATATAGGATATACATAACATACATATTAATACTAAAATTATTTTTTTCATATTATAAAATTTTAAATTTTTAAGGGTGCAAATATGCAATAATAAGACCATTTTTATTTGAAAAAGTCATAACTTTTGTAATATTCTAAATAACAATTGCTGTAGAATGAATATCTAATAATTAAATTTAACAAAAAATAAGACAATAATATGGCCCAATTTAAATAAATTAATATGAAGCAGTTTACCGTTTTTAGACTAAAATAGTATTACAACTAATATAAATGGAATGATTTTAGTAGTTTTTTTTAGCAATAACAAATGTTACTTTAAAACTAAAATCCGTAATTAAAACTAAGTCCAAAAACCTCTCTTATTTGAAAGCCTTCATAGGCATTGTCATCATAAATGGTTTGAAAAATTAAGTTTGTAGTAAAGTAACCGTTAATTTTCATTACAAGGTTCATTGTGTAATCAATATCAATATTTTCAGGTTTTTCTAAATAATTGGCATATAAATTAAGTAGATTTTCAATGCTCATATTTTCCATTAAATTAATTTTTAATCTACCCGATGCATTAAAACCTAATTCCAATCGTGTATTTTCTCCTTCTTCTACTCCAAAATATGCGTTTTTAGGCAACGTTAAATCTTTATCTACAATTACTAATTTAGTAGTAGCAGGAGCAATATTAAATTTAAAATTTTTATTTTTTTCCCATAGCATACCTGGTCCAATTAAAAATGTTGCTGGCGAAAAGAAGTTGGTATATTCATTCCTAATTTCCTTACCATTAGCATCTTTGCTATATTTAAATCCTTTATTAAATTGTGTTTTAAAATTAAATAGAGCGGAATAATACCAATAATTTTCGGCATTAATACCTAACAGGGAGTTAAATTCTAACCTGTCATCTGTTTTTTTTGTAAACTCAGCGTTTTTACTTTTTGTTAAACCATAAGAAGTAGTGATATTATTTTTCCAAGTATAATTTCCCTTGGCATAATCAAAGTTATAATTTATACTGGCATTACCAGCTAAAGTATTTTCTCCTTTAGAAGCCCAATTATTAAATGCAGATTGGTTAAACATAAAAGATATTTTTCCTTTTGTTGACCAACTTGGCTCTACAGCAACAGAGTCTTTATCGTTGGAATACGAAAACGTACTATTAAATATTAAAAATAAAATTAAAAAAAATGCTTTCTTCATAAAATTCAAATTGAAAATTATAACTTATATAACCGACAAAATTAAACAGAATACTTTACATAAAAAAGTTTAAAAACGTGATATTTACAGTTAATAGGTTAAATTATTTTAATAACGTTAATTATTATAAATAATTATACTATTAGCTTGCTTTTTATCTTCATTCTTAAATAGTAACTAGACAGAAACAAATTAATAGTATAATTATAGTTCTTCACCTTTATTTGGATTAATTAAACCAAACTTTTTTGCTCTAGCTTCCCAACTTTTTCTGGCAAGTAGTTGTAAGTCTTCAACTGTATCTCGTTCGTCCATTATTTCTAAACCAAGCAAGGTTTCAATAACATCTTCCATAGTTACAATTCCACTAGTAGTTCCATATTCATCAACAACTAAAGCAATGTGTTCTTTATTGGCTATAAACTTTTCAAATAAATCTGGAATAGGAATTGTTCTATTTGTTATAATTAATTCTCTTTTTATTTCAGATAGTTTTTTAGTTCCATTGCCTTTAATAATTTCTTCCATAACATCATCTTTTAAAATAAAACCAGTGATATTGTCTGAATTATTATTAAAAATAGGAATTCTAGAAAAGCGCAATTTTGGATGTTTGTTAAAAAACTCTTGAATTGTAATATCTTCCGAAGCCCTTGTCATTACAGTTCTGGGAGTCATTACATCTTTAACCTGCACCAATTTAAAAGTAAGTAGGTTTTTAATAATGGCACTTTCACTTTCTTCAAAAACACCTTCTTCATGTGCAATATCGGTCATTGTATGAAAATCTTCTCTACTTAAAATAGATCCATGACCACCTCTTCCACCAATTAGTTTTGTAGTTAATTGAAGCAACCACAAAATACCTGTATATTTTAAAACATAAATAAAAGGTAATAAGGTGTTTGCCGTAAAACCAGCTAATTTATTCCAATATTTTGCGCCTATTGTTTTGGGTATTATTTCTGAAAAAACCAATATTAAAATAGTCATTATTGCAGAAATAATTCCAACGGCATTTATACCAAAAATATTTATTTCAAGATTTAAAGATTCTGCTTGAACTCCAACCAATATGGCTCCTACTGTGTGCGCAATGGTATTTACAGTTAAAATAGCTATTAAAGGCTTATCAACATCTTTTTTTAACAGTTCAAGTTTAGAAGCATAGGCTTTTCCTTCTTGTTTTTTTATAGTTATAAATGTTGGAGAAATACTCAATAATACCGCCTCTAGAATAGAGCATAAAAAAGAAAAGAAAAGTGAAACTGCTGCATAAAATATGAGTAATGTCATTAGTCGAGTGATTTAATGGCTAAATGTAAGTAATAAAATGGCAACTTGAAAATAAAAAAATCTTTGAAAAAAATCTTTATTTTATTGGTAAGCTTCAATTTTAAAGGTTCTTTTTCTTTTTATAAAGAGCAACAGTAGAACACGCTTCACCAAACATAATGCTTTTAGCAACTGGTTGTAATTTTTCTATTAATTGAATATAGGCAGTTTCTGGGATTGGTTTATTAGAACATCCTTTAATAATAACTGGTAGATCTTTGTATGCTTCCACATTAAAGTTTTGCATTATTTCTTGAAAAATTGCAGTTTCTAGTTGTTGTAAATTTCCAATAATAGTTTTTTTTGCAAAAGGGCTTGTGTAGGTTGCAATTAACATATATGCCCAAGAAGGAATTATTGCATCAGATGAGCAAGAAATTGCTATATAATGGTTTTGGTATTGACTCCAATCATGATTTTTTAAAAATGCTCTAAAGTCTTTTTCTTTTAAAATAATTTCTTGAAACAACCAGTCTTTTATATCTATACTAGTTCTAGAGCCTTTTGGATAAAAATCTTCAAGATCTATGGTTTTTAGTTTGCTTTTTGCAACTCTATTTACAATTTCGTCTGCCATTATAAAAAACCAAGTTCCAATTTAGCTTCTTCGCTCATCATATCTTGCGTCCACATTGGATCGAAAGTAATTTCAACTTCGGCATTTTTAACTTCTTCAAGTGTTTTTACTTTTTCCTCAATTTCAACAGGTAATGTTTCTGCGACTGGACAATTTGGAGATGTTAGTGTCATTAAAATTTTTACATCATTATTTTCACTTACAAAAACATCGTAGATCAACCCTAATTCAAATATATCTACTGGAATCTCAGGGTCGTAAATAGTTTTTAAAACACCTACTATTTTATTTCCTAACTCTTCTACTCTATTACTATTCATACTTAAAACCGTTCTTTATATTCATTCTAAATAAGGACAAATATACATGAATTAACTTAATTTAGATTGAAAAGCTAGTGCGTATAATTTTATTTGCTTAATCATGGAGACCAATCCGTTTGCTCTTGTTGGAGAAAGGTGCTCTTTTAAGCCAATTTCATCAATAAAATATAAATCCGCATCTAAAATAGCGGTTGGTGTTTGCTTATTAAAAACACGTAATAAAATAGCAACAATTCCTTTTGTTAAAATAGCATCACTGTCTGCCGTAAAGGTAATTTTTTGATCTTCAATTTCAGAATGTAACCAAACTTTAGATTGACAACCAACTATTAAATTTTCATCTTTTTTAAATGTTTCATCTATTAAAGGTAAAGATTTTCCAAGCTCTATAATATATTCATAACGCTCCATCCAGTCATCAAACATTGAAAACTCATCTATAATTTCTTCTTGTATTTCTTTGATAGTCATTTTTTAAACTTATTTTTGCAGAATCTAAGATTGCATCTTTTTAAGAACTGCAAAAATAAGGTAAAAAAATTAGAATTCCATTCCTATAAAGGAAGGAATCTTATCTATAAATATATTTGTAAATTATTGACAGATTCTTGTATTTACAGGAAAAAACAAAAAACTTAATATGAGTAAATTATTAATTGTTGGTACGGTTGCTTTTGATGCTATTGAGACTCCGTTTGGAAAAACTGATAAAATTTTAGGAGGTGCTGCAACCTATATTTCTCTTTCTGCGTCGCAATTTGGAGTAAAATCTGGAATTGTTTCTGTTGTTGGTGGGGATTTTCCAACAGCTTATTTAAAAAAATTAAACGATAAAAATATTAATACAGACGGTATTGAAATTATAAAAGAAGGTAAAACATTCTTTTGGAAAGGAAAATACCACAACGATTTAAACTCTAGAGATACTTTAATTACAGATTTAAATGTATTGGCAGATTTTAAACCTGTTGTACCTAAAAAATTTTTAGATACCGATTTTTTAATGTTAGGAAATTTACATCCTTCTGTTCAAATGGAAGTTATTAAACAAATTCCGAGAAGACCTAAATTGGTTGCATTGGATACTATGAATTTTTGGATGGATAATACACTGCCTGAATTAATGGAAGTAATTGCTAAAATTGATGTTATTACGATTAACGACGAAGAAGCAAGGCAGTTGTCTGGTGAGTATTCTTTGGTTAAAGCAGCCCAAAAAATACATGAAATGGGTCCAAAATATGTAGTAATAAAAAAAGGAGAACACGGTGCATTATTATTTAATGATGATAATGTATTTTTTGCTCCTGCATTACCTTTAGAAGAAGTTTTTGACCCAACCGGAGCTGGAGATACTTTTGCAGGCGGATTTATTGGACATATTGCTCGTACAGGAGATGTTACTTTTGAAAATATGAAAAGAGCAGTTATTGCAGGGTCTAATTTAGCTTCATTCTGTGTAGAGAAATTTGGAACCGAACGTATGGAAAATTTAACTTTTGAAGAAATTCAAGAACGCTTGTTACAATTTAAATTATTAACTCAATTTGATATAGAATTAAGTTAGTTGTATTTTAAAATTCTGTATTCGTGCAGATTTTTTTATTTAAATATACTATTATACTAAAACAAAAACTATGAGTGACGCTATTAAACACGAATGTGGAATTGCAATGGTTAGATTGTTAAAACCTTTACAGTATTATAAAGATAAATATGGTTCAGCGTTTTATGGTTTAAATAAAATGTACTTGTTAATGGAAAAACAGCACAATCGAGGTCAAGATGGTGCAGGTATAGCAAGTATTAAATTTAATGTAGCTCCAGGTACACGCTATATTAGTCGTGTGCGCTCAAATGCCGATCAACCAATACAAGATGTATTTGCTCAAATTAACAATCGTTTAAACAATTTAAATGAACAATTTCCGAATAAAATTGATGATGTAGATTGGCAAGTAGAAAACGCACCTTATATAGGAAATTTATATTTAGGGCATGTACGTTATGGAACTTTTGGAAAAAATAGCATAGAAGCTGTACATCCATTTTTGCGTCAAAGTAATTGGATGCATAAAAGTTTAATTGTAGCAGGTAATTTTAATATGACCAACTCTAAACGTTTGTTTGACGATTTGGTTGAAATTGGTCAGCATCCAAAAGAAATGACTGACACCGTTACGGTTATGGAGAAAATAGGTCATTTTATTGATGATGAAGTTGCAAAATTATATCAAAAATTAAAAAAAGAAAAAGGCATTTCAAAAAAAGAAGCTTCACCAATAATTGAAAAGCGAATTAATATTAAAAAAATATTAAAAAGATCTGCAAAAAACTGGGATGGAGGGTATGCAATGGCAGGTTTATTGGGGCACGGAGACGCTTTTGTATTACGTGATCCAGCAGGTATTAGACCCGCATTTTATTATAAAGATGATGAAGTTGTAGTTGTAGCTTCAGAACGTCCTGTAATTCAAACTGTTTTTAATATTCCAATGGATGCTGTGAAAGAGTTAGATCCTGGGCATGCATTAATTATGAAAAGAAGTGGTAAAGTTTCAATAGATGAAATTAGAAAACCATTACCTCAAAAATCATGTTCATTTGAACGTATCTATTTCTCAAGAGGAAGTGATGCCGATATTTATACCGAAAGAAAAACATTAGGGAAATTAGTATTTCCTAAAGTTTTAGAAAAAATAAATAACGATTTAAAAAATACTGTTTTTTCTTATATACCTAACACTGCCGAAACTTCTTTTTATGGAATGTTTGAAGCAGCGGAAGATTTTTTAAATCAACAAAAAACAACTGCTATTTTAGATGGACAACGAAATTTATCTGCCGAAAAAGTAAAAGAAATTCTAGCAGAAAGACCGCGTATTGAAAAACTAGCTATAAAAGATGCAAAACTTAGAACTTTTATTGCTGATGATAATAGTAGAGATGATTTGGTAGCGCATGTTTACGATGTTACCTACGGTATTGTAAAACCAAATGATAACTTGGTTATTATAGACGATAGTATTGTACGTGGTACTACTTTAAAAAAGAGTATTATTAAAATTTTAGACCGTCTTAAACCGAAAAAAATTATTATAGTTTCATCGGCTCCACAAATTCGTTATCCAGATTGTTATGGTATAGATATGGCAAGAATGGGCGATTTTATTGCTTTTAGAGCTGCCTTAGAATTGTTAAAAGAAGCTAATAACTACAATTTGGTTGAAGAAGTTTATAATAAATGTAAAGCGCAACAACAATTAGAAGATACTGAGATTGAAAATGCAGTAAAAGAAATTTATAATTCTTTTTCAGATGAACAAATATCAAATAAAATTGCTCAAATGCTAAAAACAGAAGAAATAATTTCTGATGTTCAAATTATTTATCAATCTGTAGATAACTTGCACAAAGCCTGTCCAAATCATTTAGGAGATTGGTATTTTACTGGAGATTACCCAACACCAGGAGGAAACAGAGTAGTAAACGATTCTTTTATTAATTTTTACGAAGGAAGTAACAAAAGAGCCTATTAAATCTCTTATAATTAAGACACAAAAAAACTCGCCAATTGGCGAGTTTTTTTGTATTTAACTAAAAATATTATTTATTTTCAGCATATAATTTTTCAACATGATTCCAGTTAATAACGTTAAAAAACGCATTAATATAATCTGGTCTTCTGTTTTGATAGTTTAAGTAATAAGCGTGTTCCCAAACATCTAAAGCTAAAATTGGAAAACCTCCACAGCTAACACCTGGCATTAATGGGTTGTCTTGATTTGGTGTAGAACAGATTTCAACTTTTCCTCCTTTATGAACACATAGCCAAGCCCATCCAGATCCAAAACGAGTTGCAGCAGCTTTTGCAAAAGCGTCTTTAAAAGCATCTACAGAACCAAATTCAGCAATAATAGCATCTTTTAATTCTCCAGATAAATAGCCTTTTCCTTCAGGATTCATTACATCCCAAAATAAACAATGGTTATAAAAACCACCACCGTTATTTCTAACAGCAGCATTGTTCATATCTAACCCATCTAAAATAGCTTCAATAGATTTTCCTTCAAGGTCTGTTCCAGCAATTGCATTGTTTAAATTGTTGGTATATCCAGCATGATGTTTAGTATGGTGAATTTCCATGGTTCTAGCATCAATATGTGGTTCTAACGCGTCATAAGCGTACGGTAATTTTGGTAATTCAAATGACATAGTTGTATGTGTTTTATAGTTAAAATTAAATGTTTTTTCTTTTTCGCAATTATTCAAAGGTAACGAACCATTCTCATTTTAAAAAATCTTAAAAATCAAATGTTCTTATAGTAGTATTAGAATTAGTTATAAAATGTGAGATGTATAAGTAAAACGTCTCAAATTTCATTTTTTTAATAATTTGAATCCGCAGGGTATTTCGCCATAAACTCTTCTGCTTTTTCAACCATTTTTTTACTTCCACAAAAAAACGGAACACGTTGGTGTAATTCTGTTGGTTTAATATCCATAATTCTTTTGTAACCATCGGTTGCTTTTCCATTTGCTTGTTCTGCTAAAAAAGCCATTGGATTGCATTCGTATAATAAACGTAATTTACCTTTTGGACCAATGGCGCTTGTTGGGTACATATAAATTCCTCCTTTTATCATATTTCTATGAAAGTCAGAAACTAAAGAACCAATATAGCGAGAGGTGTAAGGTCTGTTATCTTTTTCTTCTTGACAGTATTTTAAATAGTCTTTTACACCTTGAGGAAAATGCACATAATTTCCTTCATTTATTGAATAAATTTTTCCTTCTTCTGGGAATTGAAAATTTGGATGTGATAAATAAAAAGATCCAATTGCTGGGTTTAATGTAAACCCATTTACACCATGACCTGAAGTGTAAACCAACATAGTTGAAGTTCCGTAAACTACATACCCAGCAGCAACTTGTAAGTTTCCAGGTTGTAAAAAATCAGCCATTTCAACAGGTGTGCCAATAGGAGTTACACGTTTGTAAATAGAGAAAATGGTTCCTACAGAAACATTTACATCTATATTAGAAGAACCATCTAAAGGATCTATTAAGACTACATATTTATTTTCATTAGTGCCTTGTTTTCCTCTAATTGTTACAAAATTATCTTCTTCTTCACTTGCAATTCCACAAACAATTTCTCTATTAATTAAGGTTTCCATAAACACTTTATTAGCATACACATCTAATTTTTGTTGATCTTCACCTTGAATATTTGTTTCACCAGCATTGCCCATAATATCTACTAAACCAGCTTTATTCACTTTATAATTAACAATCTTAGCTGCTAATTTTACAGAACTTAAAAGTCTAGAAAATTCTCCAGAAGTAGATTTATAATGTTTTTGATTTTCAATAATAAATTCCCCGAGGGTTAATTTGTTGGTTTCCATTTAAGTTATTTGAGTTTGTTTATACAAATATCTAAAAATTAAATTTGAAAAAGGACTGGGTTTGTAAGATAGTTTGAATAAAGATTTTTTATTTTAGCCATAACTTTAGAATTAAAATAAAAATGAATTTTATAATTAGAGATGCAAAAATTGAAGATGTGCCTTCAATTTTAAAGCTAATAAAGGAATTAGCACATTTTGAAAATGAAGCAGATGCTGTTGAGGTTACAGAGGCAGATTTAGAAAAAGATGGCTTTGGAGAAAGTCCTTTGTTTAAAGTATTTGTTGCCGAAATTGCTGAAAAAATTGTTGGAATAGCATTGTTTTATCCTCGTTATTCTACGTGGAAAGGACCCACAATTCATTTGGAAGATTTAATTGTAACGGAACAAAAAAGAGGATTGAAAATAGGAAGTGCTTTATATAGAAAAGTTATAGAATATGGTTATAATAAAGGTGTAAAACGTATAGAATGGAATGTTTTAGATTGGAACGAACCTGCAATTGAATTTTACGAGAGTACGGGCGCAGTAGTTTTAAGAGATTGGGATACTGCCCAAATAGATAGAAATTCAATAAAAAAATATTTAAATAACTAAAGTGAAGGTATATAAATTTGGAGGTGCATCTGTTAAAGATGCAGAAAGTATAAAAAATTTAGTACGGGTTTTAAAACACGAAGGTTATAAGGATACACTTATTGTAATTTCTGCAATGGGAAAAATGACCAACGCTTTTGAAAAAGTTATAAATGCGTATTATAATAATTCTGAAGATCTAAGTGACCAAATAACTATTGTTAGAAATTTTCATATTGAATTGATTGAAAACTTATTTGAAGATAAACAACCAGTTTTATTTGAAATTGAATTATTATTTGGACAATTAAGTGGATTTTTAGCCATCAATAAATCTATTGATTATAATTATATATACGATCAAATTGTTTGTTATGGAGAGTTGCTTTCAACAAAAATTATTAGCAATTATTTGAATGAAGTAGGAATTTTTAATAATTGGGTTGATGTTCGTGAATATATTAAAACAGATGCTTATTATAGAAATGCAGCTGTTAATTGGGAGCAAACCCACACTAACATAAATAAATTAAATACTCTTAATTTAAATATAACTCAAGGTTTTTTAGGAGGAAACTCTAAAAATGAAACAACCACTCTAGGTAGAGAAGGTTCAGACTATACAGCAGCCATATTTGCGTATTGTTTAAATGCTGAAAGTGTAACTATTTGGAAAGATGTAAATGGAGTTTTAAATGCAGATCCTCGCTATTTTAATAAAACAGTGTTGTTAGAGCAAATATCTTATAGTGAGGCAATTGAGATGGCTTTCTATGGTGCGTCTGTAATTCATCCAAAGACATTGAAGCCGCTTGAAAACAAAAAAATTCCGTTATATGTGCGTTCTTTTTATAACCTCGAAAATAAAGGTTCAACAGTAAGTAAAGGGCAGCATTTATTTCCAGAAACTCCTTGTTTTATATTAAAAAATGAACAAATTTTAGTATCCATCTCAGCATTGGATTTTTCGTTTATGGTAGAACATAATTTAAGTGATATTTTTAAAATTTTACACGATTGTAAACTCAAAGTAAATCTTATTCAAAATTCGGCGTTAAGTTTTTCTGTTTGTTTGGAAGATAAATTCAATAATTTCGATGCTTTCCTATCAAAAATTACACTTAAATATAATGTTACTTTTGTTGCTAATGTTTCGCTGTATACAATTAGGCATGCTTCACAAAAAGCTGTTGATTTAGTAGCGGAAAAAGGACAGGTATTATTAAAACAATCTACAAAAGGAACGGTACAACTTATTATGCAATAATTTTATGTATTTTTGTAGTTATCTTTAATTAAATTTAAATGAGTTTAGTAACGCCGAAAGAGGTTTCAAAAGTAATAAATCTTGATAAATACGGGTTTATAGGTACATTTTTTGGATGGTTATTAATGAAAATTCTTCGAATTTCTACCATAAATAAAATATACAATAAGCATAAGCATTTAAGTGATCTAGATTTTTTTACGTCACTTTTAGAAGATCTTCAAATAAAATTTGAGATTCCAGAAGAAGATTTAAAAAGAATTCCAAAAGAAGGTGCATTTATTACAGTTTCAAACCATCCTCTTGGAGGTATTGATGGTATTTTATTATTAAAACTATTGATTGAAAGGCGTCCAGATTATAAAATAATTGCAAATTTTTTACTGCATAGAATTGAGCCAATGAAGCCTTTTATTATGCCTGTAAATCCTTTTGAAGATAGAAAAGATGCAAAATCGAGTCTCTCTGGTATAAAAAGTGCGCTTTTACATATTAAAGAAGGAAACCCTTTGGGTGTTTTTCCAGCTGGTGAAGTTTCAACTTACAAGGATGGAAAATTAATTGTAGATAGACCTTGGGAAGAAGGTGCCATTAAACTAATTCAGAAAGCAAAAGTCCCAGTAATTCCTATTTACTTTCACGCAAAAAACAGTAGGTTATTCTATTTTTTATCTAAGCTAAATCCTACACTTAGAACGGCAAAGTTACCATCGGAATTATTGTCGCAAAAAGAACGTGTTATTAAAGTTAGAATTGGAAAAGCCATTCCTGTTAAAGATCAGGAAGCGTATGAAGATACCCAAGATTTCTGCCAGTTTATTAGAAGAAAAACATATATGTTGGCAAATCCATTTGAAAAGGTAACTAAAACTTTAAATGCTTCATCATTAAAAAAGACGAAGCAACCTAAAAAAATTGTTTGTCAAAAAAACAATGATAAAATTATTCAAGAAGTGGATGCGCTTCGTTCAACTAACGGAAGATTGTTAAAAAGTAAAGATTATGAAGTCTTTTTTGCATCAAGTAAAAAAATTCCCAATATTAAATTTGAGATTGGGCGTTTACGCGAAATTACTTTTAGAGAAGTTGGAGAAGGTACTAATGAATCTATAGATTTAGATAGATTTGATGGATTTTATCATCATTTATTCTTATGGGATAATGCCGCTAAAAAATTAGTTGGAGCCTATAGAATGGGCTTGGGTAAAGAGATTTATAAAAAACATGGTATTGAAGGTTTTTATGTACATACGCTTTTTAAGTTTGAACCAGAATTATATTCAATGATGGAAAACTCTATAGAAATGGGGCGTGCATTTATTATTAAAGAATACCAGCAAAAACCAATGCCGCTATTTTTACTTTGGAAAGGTATTGTGCATGTAACATTACGTTATCCAGAATATAAATATTTAATTGGAGGTGTTAGTATTAGCAACCAATTTTCAAACTTTTCAAAATCGTTAATGATTGAGTTTATGAAATCTCACTATTACGATCCTTATATTGCACAATACATTCATCCTAAAAAAGAATACAAGGTAAAGTTAAAAGATGCCGATAAAGATTTTGTTTTTGATGCTACCAAAGCAGACATGAATAAATTTGATAAAGTTATTGATGAAATAGAACCTGGAGCGCTTAGGATTCCTGTATTAATTAAAAAGTATGTTAAACAAAATGCGCGGTTGGTTGCATTTAATGTGGATCCAAAGTTTAATAATGCAGTAGATGGTTTAATGTATATTAGAGTTGCAGACATACCAGAAAGTACTGTAAAACCAGTTATGGAAGAGTTTCAGGCAGAGCTAGAAAGTAGTTTGGAAAATGACAGTTTTGAATCATCTGTAATTAATTCTAAGGAAACGCCACATACTAAGTAAAATAATACATTATAAATAATAATACAAAATCCGCCCAAAAATTATTAATTTTTAGGCGGATTTTTAGTTAAGAAATTAACAACTATAGGTCAAATTTAATTCCCTGTGCAAGAGGTAATTCTGTTGTGTAATTTATGGTATTTGTTTGACGACGCATGTAAATTTTCCAAGCATCAGACCCAGATTCTCTTCCGCCCCCAGTTTCTTTTTCTCCACCAAAAGCACCACCAATTTCAGCACCAGAAGTGCCAATATTTACGTTTGCAATTCCGCAATCTGATCCTGCTTGTGATAAAAACAACTCAGCTTCACGTAAATTATTTGTCATTATTGCAGATGAAAGACCTTGGTTTACACCATTTTGAATTTCAATAGCATTGTTTACATCACCAGAATATTTTAATAAATATAAAATTGGTGCAAACGTTTCGTGTTGTACTATCTTAAAATGATTTTCAGCTTCAGCGATTGCAGGTTTTACATAGCAACCAGTTTCAAAACCTTTGCCAGCTAATACACCGCCTTCTACCAATAATTTTCCACCTTCTTCAACAACTTTCGTCAATGCATTTTCATACATTTTAACAGCATCTTTGTCAATTAAAGGTCCTACATGATTATTTTCATCTAAAGGATTTCCAATACGCAATTGTTTATAGGCAGCAACCAAAGCATCTTTTACTTTAGTGTACATAGATTCGTGAATTATTAATCTACGAGTTGAAGTACAGCGTTGTCCGGCAGTTCCTACAGCTCCAAAAACAGCACCAATAACTGTCATTTTTAAGTCAGCATCTGGTGTTACAATTATGGCGTTATTTCCGCCTAATTCTAGTAGTGATTTTCCTAAACGTTCGCCAACAGTTTTTCCTACAATTTTACCCATTCTAGTAGAACCTGTTGCGGAAATTAATGGTACTCTTTTATCGGTTGTCATAAATTCACCAACTATATAATTACCATTAATTATATTTGAAATTCCTTCTGGTAAGTTATTTTCTTTTAACACGCCTGCTATAATATTTTGACAGGCAATACTGCATAAAGGAGCTTTTTCTGAAGCTTTCCAAATACAAACATCTCCAGAAATCCAGGCTAAAGCCGTATTCCAAGCCCAAACTGCTACTGGAAAATTAAATGCTGAAATAATTCCTACTATTCCAAGTGGATGATATTGCTCGTACATTCTATGTCCAGGACGTTCAGAATGCATTGTTAATCCGTGTAACTGACGTGATAAACCAACAGCAAAATCGCAGATATCAATCATTTCTTGTACTTCACCCAAACCTTCTTGAAGTGATTTACCCATTTCATAAGAAACAAGTTCTCCTAAAGGTTGTTTAAGTTCTCTTAATTTATCACCAAATTGTCTTACAATTTCTCCGCGTTGTGGAGCTGGTTTTAACCTCCAACTTTTAAATGCTTTTTGTGCATTTTCTATAACTTGTTCGTAATCCTGTTTGGAGGTTGTAGTTACTTTTCCTATTAATTCTCCATCAACTGGAGAATACGATTCAATAACTTCGCCTTTTCCAAAGGAATTTGAACCTGTTGATGTTCCGTTGTTTAGCTGTTTAACACCTAGATCCGTAAGTGCTTTTCGAATTGTTTCTTTTATAGTTGTGGCTTCCATATTAAATACTGTTTTTAAATATTCTATTAACAAATCTACAAATATTAACTGGTATAAAAAGTAAAGCCATTTCAAATTTGAAACGGCTCTCTTCATTCAATATTTGGTAACCAACCAAATAATAAACCAACTAAAACTTATAATTTAATCCTGTATAAACTCCTAAGTAATATGGCTGAATACTACCCGAGTTTTTTGAAAAGGTATTTGTTTGCATTTTAAACATTGGGGAGATGTTGATAAATAGATTTTTTCTTATAGAATAATCTACGTCAACACCAATATTTCCACTAAAGTTTATAGCTCTTAAATTGTTTGAAGACCCTAAACTTTGAGTAATTGTATTTGTTTCTATAAAAACTTCATCTTTGTTAAGTAAAAGTGTACTAAAACCACCTACTAAATTTACTCCTAATTTACCATCGGTAACGCTGTATTTTAACTCAACTGGTATTTCAACATAACCAAAAACTTGATTTAAAGTTCCTTTATTTGGGTCAATTGCGTTAAGCTCTCTTAATTTTGAGGTTGCAAATTGTTGTGGTTTTCCAATTGTTGTTGGACTGGTAGATAAATTTGAAAATTCTACAACTGAAACCCCAGGAGTTACATAAATATTATTTGTTGTGTATCCTAAATTAATAAGATTAACTCCAGATTGAACACTAAATTTATTATTAAGTTTATAGGCAAATTTTACACCGTAAGAATATGAAGTGTTTCCTGAGGCTGGATTGTCTTTAAACTGACTGTCTATTCCAGAACCATCTCCTAAAGAACTTATATAAATTGGTGCAAAAATAGTTGCAACTGTTATTCTACCACTTGAAGCTTGCGATGTTTTAACTTTTTCTTCGTAGGTATTTGATAAAGGTAAATTTAGTGCATCTACTAAGATAGAATTTTTATCGTTTTTATTATTTAATATAGAATCTTCATTTAAATCATTCTCATCAGCATTTGCAATAACTGCAATTTCAGTAGCACTTTCATTATTAATATTACTAGTTGTTTTAGATTTCGCTGTTGATTTATTATCTGTAGGTTCAGTATTTGAAGTTACAACTGGAGCGCTATCTTTTTGATCAATAGTTATTTTTTCTTTTAGAAAGTTTCTTGAAAATCTAGAATCAGGAATAAAATAGATAGTTCCAATACTAAAAAATAATATAAATAACGCTGCTATGCTTGCAAATTTAAGCCAAATAGGTAATCGTTTCTTTTGAGAAACAGGGGTTAGTTTTTTTTGAATTGAATTCCAAGACTGATTTGGAGGGAAGACCTCTAAATCTTTTAGCTTTTCTTGAAAAATTCTGTCAATATTCTTATAATCTCTCACTTTAACCTTTTATCTTAAACAGACTGTTGACTCTCTTGATATATCTCTATTTTTTGTTTTAAAATGCCTCTAGCTCTGGCCAAATTAGATTTTGATGTGCCTTCTGCAATTTGTAACATTTTTGCAATCTCTTTATGAGAATGACCGTCCAATACATAAAGGTTAAAAACCATTCTGTATCTGTCTGGCAACTCTTGTATGAGATTTAACAAATAATCTAAAGAAATTTCATCATCGTCGATGTCAACAACCACCTCGTCAGGAATCTCTTCAGTAACAATACTTAACACGGTTTTTTTTCTATATTTTAATAAAATCGTGTTAACCATAACGCGCTTTATCCAACCTTCAAATGATCCTTTAAAATTAAACTGCCCAATTTTATCAAAAATGGTTACAAAACCGTCTTGAAAATTATCTTGAGCCTCTTGTTTATTTTTAGAGTATTTAAGACATATAGAAAATAACTTACCTGCAAAAAGCTTGTAAATTTCTCTTTGTGCCTTTCTATCATTATTTGCACATTGTTTTATAAGCTTTTCTAAACCCAAAAGCTAGCGTTTTAATTGTTAATAAGATACCTAAAAAGATAATAGGTTGCGTAAATTTACATTACTTTTGTGAAGTTTCCCAATTTTTATGAAAAGAAATATGCCATTTAAGTTACATAATACTCAAGGTTTTAATAAAATTACTTTAGATATTTTCCGATTTCAGGCTACTAATAATTTAGTGTATAAAACCTTTTTAAACCATTTAAAAGTTGATGTAAATACCGTTGAAAAAATTGAAGAAATTCCGTTTATGCCTATTCAGTTTTTTAAGTCGCATAGAATTATTTCTTCAAGTGCTCCAACGGAACAACTATTTTTAAGTAGTGGTACTACAGGAATGACACAAAGTAAACATTATGTTACAGATGTTTCTATATATGAAGAGAGTTTTACTAAAGCTTTTCAGCAGTTTTATGGAGAAATAGAAGCATATACTGTTTTAGCCTTGTTGCCTTCATATTTAGAGCGCACAGGTTCATCGTTAATTTATATGGTTAATAATTTTATTGAAAAATCTAATAACCCAAAAAGTGGTTTTTATTTAAATAATTTAGACGAATTGGCTAAAAACTTACAGGAATTAGATAAAAATGGTACCAAAATACTATTAATTGGCGTTTCCTTTGCCTTGTTAGATTTACTTGATGCCTACAGTTTCAATTTAAAAAATACTATAATTATGGAAACTGGAGGAATGAAAGGACAACGAAAAGAACTTATTAGAGAAGAATTACACAATATTTTATGTGATGGTTTTGGTGTGTCTGAAATTCATTCTGAATATGGAATGACTGAGTTATTAAGTCAAGCATATTCCAAAGGAAATGGTATTTTTGAATGTCCGCCTTGGATGAAAATTTTAACTCGTGATACGGAAGATGCCTTAACTATTTTACCAGAAGGAAAATCTGGAGGAATTAATGTTATAGATTTGGCAAATATAAATTCGTGTTCGTTTATAGCAACACAAGATTTAGGAAAAACTTATAAAAATGGTACATTTGAAGTATTAGGTAGATTTGATAATTCAGATATTAGAGGTTGTAACTTGTTGGTTTTGTAATATTTATATGTTTTTTTAACTAATGGGTATTTCTTTATTACAATAACAAAGATCATATTTTATTAACATACATAACTAGTTCTCTAATTTAGAAGAAAGCTCGAACCAACGCTCTTCTTTTTCATCAATTTCAGTTGCAATTTCTTTAAGTTTTACAGAAAGCTCATTAATTTCTTCACCAGATAAAGAACCATCTAAAAATTTAGCTTCAATAGAACCTTTTTCTGTATTTAAAGCAGCTATTTTATCTTCAATACTATCAAATTCTTTTTTTTCTTTGTAAGTTAACTTTGCTTTTGTAGTGGTTTTAACTGTTACAGCTGGTTCAATTTTTTTATTTTCTATAGGTTCTTCTTTGGGTTTAGAATCTTCGTAGGCTCTAAAATCTGAATAATTTCCAGGAAAATCTTCAATACCACCATTGCCTCTAAACACAAATAAATGGTCTACAATTTTATCCATAAAATAACGGTCATGCGATACTACTAATAAACATCCAGGGAAATCTAATAAGAAGTTCTCTAAAACATTTAAGGTAATTATATCTAGATCGTTTGTTGGCTCATCTAAAATTAAAAAGTTAGGATTCTGAATTAAAACTGTACATAAAAACAAACGTTTACGTTCTCCACCACTAAGTTTTTCTACAAAATCGTACTGGCGTTTTCTACTGAATAAAAAGCGTTCTAATAATTGTCCTGCAGAAATTTTTCCACCTTTTGTCAATGGAATGTATTCTCCAAACTCCTTAATAACTTCAATTACTTTTTGTCCAGGTTTAACCTCGATTCCGTCTTGTGTATAATATCCAAATTTTATAGTTTCTCCAATAACAACTTTACCGCTATCAATAGGGATTCCACCAGTAATAATATTTAAAAAACTAGACTTTCCAGTCCCATTTTTTCCAATAATACCAATGCGTTCGCCACGTAAAAAGTTATATTCAAACGTGTCTAATATTTTTAGATCTCCAAACGATTTAGAAATTTTATGAAGCTCCAAAATTTTAGTTCCCATACGCTCCATATCAATTTCTAACTGCACTTTATGGTCGTTTCTACGTTTAGAAGCGGCTTCTTTAATTACAAAAAAGTCATCAATTCTACTTTTGCTTTTAGTAGTTCTTGCTTTTGGTTGCCTGCGCATCCAATCTAGTTCTTTTTTAAATAAGTTTTTTGCTTTATCTACCGTTGCTTGTTCTTGTTCTATACGCTCTTCCTTTTTTTGTAAATAGTTAGAGTAATTTCCTTTGTAAGTATAGAAACCACCATTATCTAATTCTATAATTTCATTACAAACACGCTCTAAAAAAAAGCGGTCATGCGTAACCATAAAGAGTGTAATTTTTTCTTTCTCAAAATAACTTTCTAGCCACTCAATCATTTCTAAATCTAAATGGTTTGTTGGCTCATCTAAAATTAATAAATCGGGTTTATGAATTAAAATTAAGGCTAATGATAAGCGTTTACGTTGTCCACCAGAAAGTTCTCCAACTTTTTTAGTTAAATCGTCTAATTTTAATTTGGAAAGAATTTGCTTAAACTGCGTTTCAAAATCCCAGGCGTTTAATCGCTCCATTTTTTCGAAAGCTCTTTGATACTCATTTTCATCTTCTGGATTTAGCAATGCGTGCTCGTATTCCTCTATTACTTTCAAGGTTTCGTTATCAGAATCAAAAATAGTTTCTTCAACAGTTAATGTATCGTTTAAATTATCTTCTTGTGATAGGTATTCAATTTTCAAGTCTTTTCTAGAAATAACTTGACCAGTATCTGAACTATCAACCCCAGCAATTATATTAAGCATCGAAGTTTTTCCCGTACCATTTTTTGCAATAAATGCAATTTTCTGATCTTTATTAATTCCAAAAGAAATGTTTTCGAATAGTGTTAATTCACCAAAAGATTTCGATATATTTTCAACTGATAAGTAATTCATTAACTATTAATTTTAGCGCAAAACTACATAAAATAAATGCCGAAAACTATAATTATTATACTTTGGATGCCTGCCTGAAGACATTATTCAGTTTATAATGGATAATTGAAGGCATACTTAATTAGTAATTGGAATGGTGTGTTTTTATTATTAAAAAAAATGAGATGTAATCAGTAAAAAAAAATATCAATCTTATTTAAAACAGAACTGAGGTTAAGTTGGATTATGAATTCTATTTTGTTAAATAGTTGCAGTCATTTTTAGATTTACAAAAAAAGACGCCGTTTAAAGCGTCTCTTTTAATTTTATATTTAAAGAATTTTGTTATTCTTTAATAATTTTAAGCATTACAGGTTTGTCTAAATATACTTTAGCAAAATACACACCAGGCGCTTGATTTTTAATGTTTAGGTATACCTTACCATTGTTAAGAGCATAATTTTTAACCGAAATTAATTGAGATTGCATATTAAATATTTCAATTTTTATATTGTTTTGATATGCAGGGATGGCAATTTCAAAATTACCTTTTGTTGGATTTGGATATGCAATCACTTCATCAAATAAATTAATTGATTTAGAGAAAACACCTTCGCATAAAGCATTGGATTTTACTTCGATTTTATCTCCGTGTGTTACATTAATACTAAATACTGGTGAATCTGTTTCTAAAGTAATTTTATTATTTACAAAAACTGTGAACGGGGCAGTACCTTGTTCAATTTGTATAGCAGCCTTTCCAGAAGTTACAGCTACTTTTCCTGAAATAGTAGTTCCTTCAGCTATAACCACATCATAACATTGTTCGTAACTTTCTCCTGCTACATTAATACAAACAGTATAGTTTCCAGAAGTTAAATTGTTGTTTTGTAAGCTAGCATTCGCTCCATTTAATGTAACATTATAAGTATAATTTTCTTGAGCTGAGATTAAAATTTGACCATTATCTTTATCAGGACATGTTTCGCTGATAGTTTCAATAGTAAAATTGTTTGCTGGTAATGTAAAACAACCTGAAGCATCTACATTTGAGTTAGCTGTTGTGTTTGGACAATTGTCTAGATTATTCATAACTCCATCGTTATCATCATCTAACTGACTATCTGAGCAACCGTTTGCATCTACAGTTTCTCCCGTTGGAGTATCTGGACAGTTATCTAAATTGTTATAAACGCCGTCATTATCGTCATCTAATTGACTATCGGAACAACCATTAGTATCTACATTTTCTCCAGTAGGTGTACTCTCGCAAAGATCAATACTATTTTCTACACCATCTTCATCATCATCTAATTGACCGTTTGAGCAACCGTTTGTATCTACAGTTTCGCCCGTTGGAGTGTTTGGACAGCTGTCTAAATTATTATAAACACCATCTTCATCATCGTCTAATTGACTATCGGAACAACCATTAGGATCTACATCTTCTCCAGTAGGTGTACTTTCACAAAGATCAATACTGTTTTCTACCCCATCTTCATCATCGTCTAATTGACCGTTTGAACAACCATTTGCATCTACTTCTTCTCCATCTGGAGTATTTGGGCATAAATCATCTTTGTTTAAAACACCATCATTATCAACATCATCACTATTTTCGGCAATTATTTCAAAACTATCTACTGTCCATCTTGTAGGAGTAGCATTAGAATAATATTTAAATGCGAAATAAACAGTTCCAGTAATTGCGCTAATATCTACATTAGAAAAAGGGTATATTTCTTCGTTATTACTGCCATTAGAGTGTATAGGAATATTAATATTTGGTACAGCTGTCCAGTCAAAATCACTTGGATTACTTGACCCATCATAATTTGAAGAGTATACTAATTCTAATTTTGAGTTTCCATAAGCAGCATCTGTATAGAAACTAATTTTCTCAGCTTCATTTTCATCAAAGTTTATTGGATAAGATGTTATTAGCCAATCTTTACTCAAAATATCTTGTTGGTATCCATTTATTCCAATTGCGCCTGAATTGTTTTCTCCAAATTGAGTTTCACATATCCAATTTTTATTACTTGCTTCATTATAACTGAAAAAAGCTAAGTCGCTACAATTACTAAAATCTTCATAAAATAAAACTAAAGGACCTTCTAGCGTAGTTACTGTTATATTTGCACCAATTTCAGATAAATTAGAGGCAGCATCTCTAGCTTTTACAGTAATGTTATAGGCTGTACTAGGAGTTAATTCTAAAATTGTTGAAGAAGTTGAAAAAGCGGTTTTTAAATACTCACCATCTAAATAAATTAAGTAATCTACAACACCAATATTATCTGTTGCGGCATTCCAACTTATTTCTACAGATTCAAATGTTATGTTTGAAGCGACTATATTTGTTGGTGAAGTTGGAGCTTCAGGATCTGAAGAGTTGTTTAAATTCCATTTGTCTTCGGCATTTACACCACCCCAAATTAATGTTGCTAAATATGGATTGTCTATAAAAGGATTTCTATTTCCTTGTACCGTTTCAATATAATCGTTTCGTTGGTTTTCAAAGTCTGAAACAGGATCTTCAATATTCCAGTTTAAAAATAAATCTATCATATTAGAATCAACAGATAACGCTGATCCAAAACCAATATTTACAGGTAAACATTGCGTTTGTGAAACCTGAGTTCCATTTCCATGATATCTCAAATACATATACATTATAATACGCGCTACATCACCTTTCCATTCGTCACCAGGGTACCAACCTCCATTACTTGAAACTATTCCAGAATTTCCAGAGCCATCTGTAAACTTTCTGGCACTTCTTTTGGAATTCCAATCTCTATCTGAAGGTTTTAAGTTGTGTACATCTGTTCCAGGACCAGGTTCATCTGTATCAAGACTTGGATTTGCTATAGATTTTGCAAAAACATGTTCTCTATTCCAAACTCCTATTCCGCCTCCACTATCTTGTAAATTTTTTGCTCTTGTTCTATCTGTTTCAGGGTTGCCATCATTATCATCAAAACCATAAATTAATAATACATTAGCAGCATTGTCGGGGTCTTCATCTACTCGCTTTAACACATCCCAAGTATCTGTAGAGCTTGAAGAATATGGAATTGAAGTATGCGTATTTATAAGTCTGTTAGATAATTCTATAAATAATTCGTTTTCAGTTTTAGTGAAATCAAGACCATTATAAAAAGATTGAATTTGTCCGTAAAATGGAACAAATGATAAAAAAAGTAGAATTGAAAGTAAAGTTTTTTTCACGATATGTGATTTTTAGTTCTTATTGAAATAATAAATAGTTGAAGTACAAATTTATTATTAATTTTTGATTTTTTGTGTTAATCTTTAGAACTTATATTTTAAGAGATTTTAATAAAAAACACCTTCAATAAAATTGAAGGTGTAAATTTTTAATAAGAAAACTTAATTTGTTATTCTTTAATAATTTTAAGTACTATAGGTTTGTCTAGGTAAACTTTAGCAAAATATAAACCAGTGGCATTATTGGCAATATTTAATTGAATTTTGCCATTATTAAGGGTGTAATTTTTTGCCGAAATTAATTGCGATTGTATATTGTATATTTCTATTTTTACATTGTTTTGAGATATTGGCAAATCAATTTCAAAATTACCTTCTGTAGGATTTGGGTATGCAATAATTTCATTAAATAAATTCACTTTTTTTGCAAAAACACCTTCACATAAAATATGGGATTTTACTAAAATTTCATCTCCATGTTTAACATCAATAGTAAATATTGGAAACTCCGTTTCTAAGGCAATTTTATCATTTATCAAAACCGTAAAAGGACCTGTTCCTTTTTCAATTTCAATAGATGCTTTGCCAGAATCTACTGCTACTTTAGCAGACATTGTAAGTCCTTCATCTAAAACTACATCATAACATTGTTCGAAAGCCTGTAATTCATCTGTAATGCAGAAGCTGTAATTACCTGGTTCTAGATTACTAATTATTAATTTATTGGTAAAGCTGTACTCAATGCCTTTTATTATAGTTTTATAATTTTGATTGGATTGTGCTTCTATTTGCAATTGTCCATTATTTTTATCTGGACATGTTTCGCTAATTACTTTATTTGAAAAATTGTTAAAATTTAAATTGAAAACTTGAGGAGCTCCACAAATTTCCAGACTCCAACTTTCTAAGTTTCCAGTATCTTCTGGACCAGAATCTACAATGTTTAAAGTCCAATTTCCGTAGGAATCTTCAAAATTAAAACTGGATAAATCTCCTTGCGGTTTAAATGTACCTGTAAACGGAGCAATTCCTGAGGTTATTAATGTATCAGCATCATTATCAAAAACAGTATTGGTATAATCTAAACCTTCATCTCCATTATTTGCCGATAAAAGTACTTTTGTTCCTGTTGGGCTAATTAAATATAAAGTTAAATCACCAACCCACTCATGAGTTGCGTTTACCGTAACATTAACATCTGTAATAATTTTATTAGACGTTATATTTATTATTGAATTTACTCCAGTTGCATTATTGTCTGGTATGTCTGTTGGTTCACTTTTAGAGGTATCTAGATCGCAAATTATATTTGCAGTAGTAAAGCTATTAGGGCTAGAAAAAACACCTTCACCACAATTATTAATTCCTTTTACTCTCCAATAATAAGTTGTGTTAAATTCAAGTAATTCAGGTGTAAAATTTGTGGAATTTAAAGTAGCTGTTTCTGTAATAGTTGTAAATAATATATCTGAAGCAATTTCAATAGTATAATTTTTAATATTTTCATTAGCTACCCAACTTAAATTATAGGGTTCAAATAATCCACTACTTTCATTTTCTGGAAAACTTAGTATTGGTGGAGTTATTTGCGATGAAAATACATTTAATCTGGCGGCTGTACTTTTTGTTGTTGAAGTTGATGTACCTGTTACAGAAATACTATAGGAACCAATACTGCTATCTTCAATTCCTGTTATTTTCATAGTCACAGCAGTATTATTTCCAGTTGCAGTTGCTGGGTTAAATGTAATTGTTGCACCTTCTGGAAAACCTGTTGCAGAAAAAGCAGTTTCTTCATTAAAACCTAAAAACGTATTGTAGGTCATATTGTAAATAACTTCATTTGGAGAACATGTTTCAAGATTGAAGGATTCGAAATCCATAATAAATTCTGAAGATTGTACAGAAATATTTGCCAAGTTTACGTTGAAAAATATGTTATCAACACTTTCTACTTTAATCCTTCCTGTTTTTGTTGTTATATCTGGAGTTACAATGGTATGTGAACCATTATTAGGTATATTTGAAGCTAGAGTAATTGGGTATGTTAGACCTCCATCGTTAGAAAATAAAATATTTACATGAGAACAATTTACAGGTTCAATATTTGTATTTGCAACATCCCAATTAACTATTTGAGCAGTACCTGCATCCCAATTTTCTTGAGTAGTTTGTGAAGTTAATTTAAAATTAGCTGCACTATCTGTAAATGTTATTACTGTTTGATCGCTGGTAGTTTGACCTCCATTTTCATTGTTATCTCTAACGGTAAGAGCAAAATTCATAGTTCTTGATACAGATGGTAAAACCTCCCATTGATTGGAAGTATTACCACCTAAAATAGTTGACATATTTGGAAATGTTCTTTCAGGGTTTTCATTAGGCAGCATAGACCTAAATGCAGGACCAACAGTTGCTGTGGATACTAGTGGGTATTGCGTAGCTTCTGTGTCAATTTGTTCCCAAGTATATGTTAGCAAATCTCCGTCTTCATCTGTCGCGTTAGCTTTTAAAGCGAAAGGGGTTGAAACAGGTATTGTATAGTTTTTAAGGTTTTCAATTATAGGTGCATTATTATTCGTATCGGAAAGTGTACCACAAGTACTGCTATTTCCTTCTGAAATATTTGCCCACATTTCTTGAATGCTTATATAATGAAAATAAGGATCACTTAAATTTGTAACATTTTGAGGCGAACAGAGACCAGAGTAAGCCATAATTGTAGAGCCACTTCCTGGCTCAACAGATGTAGCAGCGGTTCTGTTTCCTGCACAGTTTCCAGTATCCCCGTTAAATGTATGGTGCGCTCCGTATTGGTGTCCCATTTCATGTGCTACATAATCAATGTCGTAAGCATCTCCAATGGGGTTGTTAGATCCCGTAATACCTCTTGCTTTTCCTGTAAAAGTACAGGGTGAGTTTAACTGAGCTAACCCACCACCACCTGTACTAAACGTATGTCCAATATCAAAATTATTGGTTCCAATAGTTCCGTTTATAACGGTTTGACTTTCTTCAATTAGTTTTTCGGCATCATCATTTGTAAAATTATCTGTTACAGCATCTAAAAAAATAATATCTGTATTATTGTCAACTAAAACCATGGTTAAAGCGACATCTCTTTCAAAAATACCATTAACACGCGTCATAGTAGTTACAATTGCCGATAAAACAGCTTCTTTTTTAACCTCATCAGTGTCAACTATAGAAATACCTTGTTGTGTTAAATGAAATTGTGCATATTCTCCTGTGGTAGCAACGGCTAACCTGTAGGTTCTTAATTTACCATCATTTGCATTTTCTGCTTTTGCTGATGTGTTTATTGAGGTTTTCTTTGTTGTCTTATTTGTGGTATTGTAATCATCAAATTTACAAACAAAATCTTCTTCTGGTAATGGTGAATCAGATTTTTTGTAAACCAAATAAGACTTTTTGTTTTTGGTGTAAGGATCAATAAACGTTGATTCTTGAGCGTTTTTTAAAGTCATTGCATTTAAACCCGCTGAAGTAACACTAAATCGAATGGTTGACCCAGATTTGTTTATGCTTTTACCTATATAAGATTTAATATTTGGATATTTTTTTTGAAGGTTTTCTTCTAATATGGGAGTTTCAAAAATTTGAAATTTTTCTAGTTCTCCATTATTATTAGGAAAATTTAAAATAACACTAGAATTGTTTAAACCATCTTTTCTTTTTGGAGCCTTTTTTAACTTATTTTTTAAAGACTCTAAATCTAAATCATAAACTTTATATTGTTTTGGTATAGATTTTCTCGCTATTTTTAAAGATGTATTTTTTGCGGATTTAGATTTTTCAGACCAAATATTAGTTGCTTTTTGAGCAGATGCTAAAAAACATTGGCTTGTAAAAAATATAAAGAGAAAAAAAAGACGTATATTAAAATACTTCATGCGTATTATTTTTATTTACTGGAAACTTACAAATATAAATTATAAAATTTTGAACACAATTATAATGTCTTTTAATTATTAGAATTAACTTATATTTAATTAAATAAAGTATTTTTGCCACTTTATAACACTTAATTTAGTTTTCTAATTTTGAAAATTTTCACTAATTTATCTAAATTTAAATCAACCAATAAAACTTTTGTTACCATTGGCACTTTTGATGGCGTTCATATTGGACATCAAAAAGTGATTAAAAAATTAATTAAAAGTGCTAAAAATAATAAAGCTACTGCAGTTTTGCTTACTTTTTTTCCGCATCCACGTATGGTGTTACAAAAAGACTTGGACATTAAACTAATTAATACCATTGAAGAACGCACAAAATTATTAGAAAATTTAGGATTAGAAATTTTAGTAATTCACGAATTTTCAATGGAGTTTGCAAAATTATCTGCCTTAGATTTTGTAAGAAGCATTTTAGTAAACAGCTTAAATATTTCTAGGTTGGTAATTGGTTACGATCATCATTTTGGAAAAAATAGGGAAGGTAATTTTGAGCAATTGAAAGAGTATGGTTATACCTACAATTTTAAGGTGAAAAAAATTTCACAAAAAGAAATTAGCGATATTACGGTAAGTTCTACAAAAATTAGAACTGCTATTGAAAAGGGTGAAATAGTAAAAGCAAATAGTTACTTAGGTTACAACTTTATGTTAACAGGTATTGTTGTAAAAGGAAAAAATTTAGGAGAAAAAATTGGGTTTCCAACGGCTAATTTACATATTGCAGAAGCTTATAAATTAATACCAAAAACAGGTGCGTATATAGTAAAATCTACCATTCAAAATAATATTGTTTTTGGAATGATGAATATTGGTTTTAGACCTACAGTTAGTGGTAAAAATCAAACTATTGAAATTCATTTTTTTAATTTTGATATGCAAATTTATGATGAAAAAATTCAGATTGAAGTACTGAAATTTTTAAGAGAAGAACAAAAATTCGATTCTATAGAGGCTTTAAAAAACCAATTGGCAAAAGATAAAAAAAGAAGTATAGATTATATTAACGGCATTCTTTTTGAAGACATTTAACCTATGAGAACTATATTTGTAATATGTGCTTTTTTAATGATTTCTTGTAAGTCTAATTATGCTGTTAGTCAGTGTGTTAGTCAGGATTCGGCAATTTGTCCAGAAAAAGGAGTGTGTACAATAGAGCTAATTCCTAACAAAACTATTGTTTTTAAAACTGATAATATTGGAATAATGTATCCTGTTATTTCTGAAGGTGATAAAACAATTTTAAAATACACTTATAAACGAAATGAAATCCCTAACACACAAGATGGCAATTATACCGAAATTATATATGCTGAACTACCTGCAACTATAACAACAATTAAATTGTCTAATGAAGCTTTGCAACAAATAAAATTATATTTTGGAAGGTTGTGCTATTGCAAAGGTGAAACAGGATATTTTCCTATAAAAAATGGTGATTTTAAAATCATCAAAAACGATAAAAATTCATTTAAAATTGACTTTAATTTTAAAATTTCTGAAGTGCCTCAAATAATTTCAAAAATAGAAGAAACTATTTCTTTAAAATCAAATTAAACAATTTAGTTTCTTTTATCAGCAATTTATTAAATTTGCCATTCAATAAAAGGAAAAAATAATGTTACAAGTTGCATTTATTAGAGAAAACACAGAAGCTGTTTTAAAAGGTTTAGAGAAAAGAAATTTAAAAGATGCTGATGTATTGGTTGAAAAAACCATCGCAGCTGATGAAAGCAGAAGATCAATTCAAGCAGAATTGGATGCTGTTTTGGCAGAATCTAATAAATTATCTAAAGATATTGGACAATTATTTAAATCTGGAGAACGTCAAAAAGCTGAAATTTTAAAGCAAAAAACAGTTTTATTAAAAGAGAAATCTAAAGATTTAACAGAGAGTCTTCAAAATAAAGCAACAGAATTACAAGAATTATTGTATTTAATTCCAAACATTCCAAACGAAATTGTTCCTGCAGGTTCTTCAGAAGAAGATAATTTAAATGTATTGCAAGAAGGCGAAATTCCAGTATTACACGCGGGTGCTTTGCCACATTGGGAATTGGCAAAAAAATACGATATAATAGATTTTGAACTTGGAAATAAAATTTCGGGTGCTGGTTTTCCAGTATATAAAGGCAAAGGTGCAAAATTACAAAGAGCGTTAATCAATTATTTTTTAGATAAGAATGCAGAAGCTGGTTATAATGAGGTGCAAGTGCCACATTTAGTAAATGAAGCTTCTGGGTTTGGTACAGGTCAATTGCCAGATAAAGAAGGACAAATGTACCACGATGCACAAGATAATTTGTATTTAATTCCTACTGCAGAAGTTCCTGTAACAAATATTTATAGAGATGTTATTTTAAAAGAAAGTGATTTTCCAATTTTAAACACTGCTTATACACCTTGCTTTAGACGTGAGGCGGGTTCTTACGGAGCACATGTTCGCGGTTTAAATAGATTGCATCAGTTTGATAAAGTTGAAATTGTTAGAATAGAGCATCCAACTAAATCTTACCAAGCGTTAGATAGTATGGTAGCGCATGTAAAAGGGATTTTGAAAGAGTTAAATTTACCTTTCAGAATTTTGTGTTTATGCGGTGGTGATATTGGATTTACATCTGCATTAACATACGATTTTGAAGTGTTTTCAACAGCGCAAGATAGATGGTTAGAAGTTAGTTCTGTTTCAAATTTTGAAACATTTCAGGCAAATCGTTTAAAACTACGCTTTAAAAATAGCGAAGGAAAAAGCGAATTAGCACATACTCTTAATGGTAGCTCTTTAGCTTTACCACGTATATTGGCAGGATTATTAGAAAATTGCCAAACACCTGAGGGAATTAAAATTCCTAAAGTACTGGTGCCATATTGTGGATTTGAACTAATTAATTAGCACTAACTGTTATCATTTTTTTGTAATGATTCATTTCAATTAAGGCATCAAAATAGTTATTGATTTGTCCTTTTTTCATGAATTTTAATGCTTTCTTTTTTGCAGTTTCGTATTGTTTGATTAATTCTTTCATAATAAAAAATTTAGTTGTTTTATACTGTTAAGACAATTTTTGTACCAAAATGTTACAGTAGTTGTTTTAAAATACAAGATATTTATAGAAATTTTAACACTTGTTTGGTTATCTTTGAGAGAATAAAAATTAAGAAATGCGTAAAATTCTAATCCTATTTATTTGTTGTTTTTCCTTGCAAATACAGGCTCAAGAAGCTTCGTTGGCATTTCTGTACCTTAGAAATGGAGAATATGAAAAGGCTGCAGCCATTTATAAAACCTTGCACGAAAAAAATCCATTAAATAGTAATTATTTAACTAATTTAGTTACTAGTTATCAGCAATTAGAAAATTTTAATGAAGCACAATCTGTTATTAACAAACAACTAGAAAAACGCTCAGATCAATATTATTTATTAGTTGAATTAGGATATAATTACCAATTGCAATACAAACAAGATAGTGCTACTTTTTTTTATGAAAAAGCTATAAATTCTATTAAAAAATCTAACAATAAAGGATATTTAATAGGAAGGGCGTTTCAAAATAATCATTTATTAGATTATGCGCTTGCTGCTTTTAAAAAATCAATGGAAGTCAATCCTAATGCAAATTTTAAATTGCAAATTGCAGCCATTTATGGTGAAAAAGCTGATTTAGAAAATATGTTTAAAACGTATTTAGATTTGGTTGAAACCAGTGTCAATTATTTACCAACGGCAAAAACATATATTGGTAGGTATATTAAGGATGATTCTGAGAATGCAGCAAATATTTTTTTAAGAAAACTATTGATTAAAAGATTACAGAACAACCCGCAAAATAGTTGGAACCAGTTATTGAGTTGGTTATTTATACAACAAAAAGAGTATGCAAAAGCCTTACTGCAAGAAAAGGCTTTGTTTAAAAGAGATTCCAGTAGTTTGGTCGGGATTTCAGAATTGGGTGAAATTGCGTTTCAAAATTCTGATTATACAGTTTCTGAAAATTGCTTTAACTTTATAATAGAAAATACTAATAATTTAGAAGATCAATTGCGGGCAAAACTCTACTTATTACAAATTTCTATTAAAACAAACGCAGCGATTTCTGTTACTGAAAAGAAATTTGAACAAATTTTTTTGGAATATGGTAAAAATGAATATACAATAGCTGTACAATTAGTATTTGCAGATTTTTTAACGTTTACAAAAAACGAACCCGAAAAAGCAATTACGCTATTAAAAGAGGCACTTAAATTACCTGTAAACGAATTTCAGAAAGGAAATATAAAAACTAAATTTGCAGATATTTTAGTTTATATTAATAAATTTAGTACCGCATTAATTTATTACACCCAAGTTCAAAATAATTTAAAAAGTCATACAATCGGACAAACAGCACGGTTTAAAATTGCTCAAACTTCTTATTTTAAAGGAGATTTTGAATGGGCACAATCACAATTAAAAGTATTAAAAAATTCCACTTCACAATTAATAGCAAACGATGCTTTAGATTTAAACTTATTAATTACAGATAATGTGGTAAAAGACAGTTTAAGAACCGCATTAAAAACCTATGCAATGGCAGATTTGTTAGCATTTCAAAATAAAAACCAACAGGCTATTGATACTTTACAAGTAATTTTAACAAATTTTAAAGGACATGCTATAGAAGATGAAGCCTTGTTTAAACAAGCGAAATTATTAGTAAAATTAGGTAAATTTATTTCAGCTGAAAGTAATTATTTACAAATTATAGCCCTTAATAAAGATGATATTTTAGTAGATGATGCAATTTATTATTTAGCGGAGTTGTATTTTAATCAATTAAATAATGATGAAAAAGCTAAAGAATATTATCAGAAAATTATTTTCGAGTATCCATCAAGTATTTATTTAGTTGATGCCAGAAAAAAGTATAGAAAATTACGAGGAGATCTTGTTAATTAATAACGCAGAATTAAAAATAAAGATTGAAAACCAAAGATAAAAGAAGTACAAAAGATTGTTAGTAAAAATGACATGTTACAATTTTAACTTTCAACTATCAAAATCTCGAACTTTTCAACATAATAATTGACCATAAACCTAAAAAATATGTACATATATAACGTAACAACCAATGTAGACGCATCAATCCATCAAGAATGGTTAAAATGGATGAAAGAAGAGCACATACCAAATATGCTTTCATTAGGAAAATTTTCTAATGCAAAATTAATTCAAGTTATGGTAGATGAAGAAATGGGAGGAACTACTTATGCGGTGCAATACACCACAGATAGTATAGAAACACTTCAAGAATATTACAAACAAGATGCAGAAAAATTAAGAGCTGAGGCTATGCATTTATTTAAAGATAAAATTGTAGCTTTTAGAACCGAATTAAAAGTTATTTCAGAACAATTTAGTATGCGTATAAAAAACTAATATATGAGTGTAAAAGCAAAAAAACACCTAGGACAACATTTTTTAAAGGATGAACTAATAGCACAACAAATTGCCGATAGTTTAACTGAAAGTGGTTATAAAAATGTATTAGAAATTGGTCCTGGAATGGGTGTTTTAACAAAGTACTTGCTTAAAAAACCATATACAACTCATTTAATTGAAATAGATACAGAATCGGTTGAATATTTAAAAGCGCATTATCTAAATTTAGCGGAACGGATTATTTCAAAAGATTTTTTGAAAATAAATATTGAAGATTATTTTGGAAAAGAACAGGTTGCAATAATTGGTAATTTTCCTTACAATATTTCAACACAAATTGTTTTTAAAACATTAGAAAATCGTGATCAAATACCCGAGTTTTCGGGAATGTTCCAAAAAGAAGTTGCTAAAAGAATAGCTGAACCAGCAGGAAGTAAAGTATATGGAATACTCTCTGTTTTAACACAAGCTTTTTACAATGTTGAATATTTATTTACTGTTCCTCCAACAGTTTTTGATCCACCTCCCAAAGTAGATTCGGGTGTTATTAGACTAATTAGAAAAGAAAATTATACGCTTCCTGTTGACGAAAAATTGTTTTTTAAAGTAGTAAAAACAGCCTTTCAACAACGTAGAAAAACACTTCGGAATAGTTTAAAAACATTTAATTTATCGGATAATTTAAGAGAAGATACTATCTTTGGGCAACGTCCAGAACAATTATCGGTTCAAGAATTTATTAATCTTACTTCTAAAATAGAAAAAGATGCCAGTTGAAATTACAAAACAATATATAGAAGATATTCAACAGTTAATTGCTGATAAAAATAACGACTCTTTGTTGGTATTATTAAAGGAAGTCCATTATGCCGACATTGCAGAAGTTGTTGAAGAGCTATATATTGAAGAAAGTGTTTATTTAATTAGACTTTTAGAAAGTGATGTAACTTCTGAAGTTATTGCAGAATTAGATGAAAATGTTCGAGAAAAAATACTTAGAGAGCTTTCCAGTAAAGAAATTGCAGAAGAAATAGACGAATTAGATACCGATGATGCTGCAGATATTATATCTGAACTTTCTGAAAATCAAAAAGAGGAGGTAATTTCTCATCTAGAAGACATTCAACACGCTAAAGAAATTGTTGAACTTTTGCGTTATGATGAAGATACTGCAGGAGGATTAATGGCAAAAGAGCTGGTAAAAGTTAATGAAAATTGGAACGTACTAACCTGTGTAAAGGAAATGCGTTCTCAAGCCGAAGAAGTTACACGGGTACATTCTATTTATGTTGTAGATGATAATAATAAATTAAAAGGAAGACTTTCTTTAAAAGATTTATTAACTACTTCAACCAAAACTGCAATAAAAGATGTTTTAATTAAAAAAGTTACTTCGGTAAACGTACATGAAAAAGCAGAAGATGTTGCCAGAATTATGCAAAAATACGATTTAGAAGCAATTGCTGTAGTAGATGAAATTGGACACTTAGTTGGTAGAATTACTATTGATGATATTGTTGATGTAATTAAAGAAGAAGCAGAAAAAGATTACCAAATGGCAGCGGGTTTGGTAGACGATGTTGAGGCTGATGATACAATCTGGGAACTTACTAGAGCACGTTTGCCTTGGTTGGTATTGGGTTTATTTGGAGGCTTAGGTAGTGTTTTTATTATGGAAGGGTATGAAGATATTATGTCCGATTCAAGATATGGTAAATTGTTCTTTTTTACACCTTTAATTGCTGCAATGGCGGGTAATGTAGGTGTGCAATCATCTGCAATTATAGTACAAGGTTTGGCAAATGATATTATTAAAGGAAGCTTGTTAAGTAGGCTTCTTAAAGAAGTTAGTTTAAGCTTAATAAGTGGTACTGTATTAGGATTATTAATTATGCTTTTTGGTGTAATTATGCCAAGTATGATGGATACTTTGTTAAGTTTTACTGTTGCAATTTCTATGTTGTGTGTTATTATTGTTGCCGCACTAATTGGTACTTTTGTGCCAATTATTTTAGATAAAAGAGGAATAGACCCAGCAATAGCTACAGGCCCATTTATTACAACTAGTAATGATATTTTTGGAATTTTCTTATTTTTCTATATTGCTAAATTAATTCTAGGGTTCTAGATATTAATTGGTTTTATGTATCAAGTATTTTTTGTCTAATATTCGCACAAGACACCAAATACTAGCTGCGAACTATTTAAATCTAAACTTCTTAAACAAATCCCATAAAACAACACCACAACTCACAGAAATATTTAAAGAATGTTTGGTTCCAAATTGTGGAATTTCAATACAGTAATCGCTTGCAGAAACAACTTTTTGTTGTACACCTTTTACTTCATTCCCCATAATAACAGCATATTTCTGATTTGGTTCAATTTCAAAATCCTGTAACATGGTACTATTTTCAGCTTGTTCAATAGATAAAACTTTAATGTTTAAATTTCTTAAATTTTCAACTAAAGTTAAAGTATCTTCAACGTACTCCCAGCTTACAGATTCTGTTGCTCCCAACGCTGTTTTATGAATTTCTTTATGTGGAGGTTGCGCTGTAATGCCGCATAAATATATTTTTTCAATTAAAAAAGCATCGCTTGTTCTAAAAACGGAGCCAATATTATTTAAACTTCTAATATTATCTAAAATTACAATTAATGGAATTTTATCGGTTTTTTTGAAGTCTTCAACATTTAACCTCCCAAGTTCGCTATTTTTTAATTTTCTCATTATTATTTTTTAGACGTTTATTTGTTGAATTAAAATTCGTAATTCATAATTTGAAATTCGTAATTTTAAATATAAAATGTAACTTCGCAAAACTAACTTAATTTCCTAAAAAATTGGCAGCAAAACCAAAGAAAGTCACACCACTAATGAAACAATATAATGCAATTAAGGTAAAATATCCTGATGCAATGTTGTTGTTTAGAGTGGGAGATTTTTATGAAACTTTTGGTGAAGATGCCAAAAAAGCAGCACATGTTTTAGGAATTATTTTAACCAAACGTGGTGCTGGAAGTGAAACTGAAACGGCGTTGGCTGGTTTTCCACATCATTCGTTAAATACCTATTTGCCAAAATTGGTAAAAGCAGGAATGCGTGTTGCCATTTGTGATCAGTTAGAAGATCCAAAAATGACAAAAACTATTGTAAAACGTGGTGTTACAGAATTGGTAACGCCTGGAGTTGCTTTAAATGACGAAGTTTTACAATCAAAAACCAATAATTTTTTAGCATCGGTTCATTTTAGTAAAAAACAACTAGGAATTTCGTTTTTAGATGTTTCAACAGGTGAGTTTTTAACAGCTCAAGGAACTAGTGAATATATAGATAAACTGCTTCAAAACTTTAATCCGAGTGAAGTTTTGGTTCAAAAACAGCATAAAAATAAGTTTTTAGAGCTGTTTGGAGACCGTTTTTATACTTTTTATTTAGAAGATTGGATTTTTCAATCGGAATATGCGTTGGAAACTTTAACCAATCATTTTAAAGTGAAGACATTAAAAGGTTTTGGTGTTGATGATTTAAACGAAGGTATTATTGCTGCTGGTGCTGTTTTATATTATTTATCTGAAACACAGCATAATAAATTAGATCATATTTCGGTAATTAACCGAATTTCAGAAGATAATTATGTGTGGATGGATCGGTTTACCATTCGTAATTTAGAATTATACAATTCAACTTCTGTAAACGCAGTTACATTATTAGATGTTATTGATAAAACAATTTCACCAATGGGCGGAAGGTTGCTAAAACGTTGGTTGGCACTGCCTTTAAAAGACATTAATCGCATAAAAAAGCGTCATGATATTGTAAAGTATTTAATAGATAATGATGACTTTTTTGAATTGGCAACTTATCAAATAAAGCAAATAAGTGATATTGAGCGCTTGGTTTCAAAAGTAGCAACAGGGAAAGTAAATCCGCGTGAAGTAGTGTTGTTAAAAAACTCACTAAATGCAATTATACCTATAAAAGAAGCTGCTGAAAAAAGCAATAATGAATCGTTACAAATTATTGGCGAACAATTACAAAATTGCAATACACTTCGTGAAAAAATTAGTAAAACTTTAAATGAAGATGCTCCTGTAAATATTAATAAAGGAAATGTAATTGCTCAAGGGGTTTCAACCGAATTAGACGAATTGCGGAACATTTCTACTTCAGGAAAAGATTACTTAGATGCCATGTTGGTACGTGAAATTGAGCGTACTGGAATTACTTCATTAAAAATAGCTTTTAATAATGTTTTTGGCTATTATATTGAAGTTAGAAACTCTCACAAAGATAAAGTTCCGGAAGATTGGATTCGTAAACAAACCTTGGTAAATGCTGAACGTTATATTACCGAAGAATTAAAACAATACGAAACTAAAATTTTAGGTGCTGAAGAAAAAATTGGCAAACTTGAACATGAGCTTTTTGCAGAGTTAATTAGTAATTTGTTAGATTATATTCAGCCAATACAGTTAAATGCGCAATTAATAGCGCAAATAGATTGCTTGCTGTCTTTTGCTGAACTTGCCAAATACAATAATTATGTGCGTCCACAAATTGATGAAAGCACGGATTTAGAGATAAAAAACGGACGCCACCCAGTTATTGAAAAGCAATTACCAATTGGTGAAGAATATATTGCAAATGATGTTGTTTTAAATCGAAATTTACAACAGATTATTATGATTACCGGTCCTAATATGAGTGGTAAATCTGCAATTTTACGCCAAACAGCATTGATAGTTTTATTGGCTCAAATGGGAAGTTATGTACCTGCTCAAAATGCCAGAATTGGTATGGTTGATAAAATATTTACACGTGTAGGAGCTAGTGATAACATTTCTATGGGCGAATCTACTTTTATGGTAGAAATGAATGAAACAGCAAGTATTTTGAACAATATTTCGGAACGAAGTTTAGTGTTGTTAGATGAAATTGGACGTGGAACAAGTACGTACGATGGAATTTCAATTGCTTGGGCTATTGCAGAATATTTACACGAACACCCTTCAAAAGCAAAAACATTATTTGCTACACATTACCACGAATTAAATGATATGAAAAACACATTTGAGCGTGTTAAAAACTTTAACGTTTCTGTAAAAGAATTGAAAGATAAAGTTATTTTCTTACGAAAATTAGTTTCTGGAGGAAGTGAACATAGTTTTGGTATTTATGTGGCAAAATTAGCAGGAATGCCAACATCTGTTATACATAGAGCAAGTAAAATGCTGAAGCAATTAGAGAAGAATCATACAAATGCTGAGGTGAAAGAAACATTGAAAAACACTGCTGAAAACGATATACAATTAAGTTTTTTTAATTTAGACGACCCTTTGTTAGAAGATATTAAAGAAGAAATTTTATCAACTAATATAGATACACTTACACCTATTGAAGCATTAATGAAATTAAATGAAATTAAAAGAATGCTGATTAAGAAAAAGTAAACTAAGTGTAATGATAAATAATTTAGAACAAGGTTTTTTTGGAATTGGAATTCAAAATGGAAAGACACCAGAAAATTTAGGAGTTTTATGGCGTTCTGCTCAGAATATGGGAGCTAGCTTTATTTTTACAATAGGGAATAGGTATGCAAAACAAGCTTGTGATACACACAAAGCAACAGGAGCAATGCCTTATTTTCATTATACAACGTTTGAAGATTTTTATAATAATTTACCAAAAGGAGCTCAATTGGTTGGTGTGGAATTAGATAAAAAAGCAATCTCACTTGAAACCTTTACGCACCCAAGACGTTGTGTTTATTTGTTAGGTGCAGAAGATCATGGTTTGTCTAAAGCAGCTATTGAAAAATCACATTTTTTAGTAAAATTTAAATCTACACTTAGCTTAAATGTTTCAGTTGCAGGAAGTATTGTCATGTATGATCGCCAAATGAAAGTGGAATAATTTTTGATAGTTTTCTAATATTATTTCAATTAATAATTAAATGAAAAGCTATGAAAAAGATTACTCTCATTTTACTTATTGCTTTTCCTACTTGTATTGCACAATCAATAATTGAAGGTTTTGTTTTAGATAAAAATGCCAATATAGCCCTCCCTTATGCAGCAATTAAACTTAATAATAGTAATTCGTATTTAATTACTAATATAAATGGAAAGTTCTCATTAAATTCAAAAACGGAGATTGATTCTTTGGAGGTTATGTTTTTAGGTTATAAATCCAAAAAAATACATATATCAGACCTTTTAAAGAATAATAGAATTTATTTAACTCCTAACATATTTGATTTAGATGAAATTGTTATAAATGCCAATAAAGATGAAAAATATCTCTATAATTTAATCAAGAGTTTAATAGAAAAATATAGAAACTTAAAAACTATAACAAATAGCAAAGCCTATATCACTACTTCTTCATCAACAAATAATATCCCTATTGAACATATTGAAGGCTTTTATAATGCTAAACATAGTTTATACGAAGGCTTAATTAATTTGGAATTAAAAAGCGGTAGGTTTGGTCAAAATAAATCCCTCTCTTTTTATAGTTTGGATAACTCTGAAATTTTAAAATATTTTTCACTATTTAAAATTGACGATCAAATTTTACCAATTCATCCTGGAAATATAAAACTTAGAGCAATTAAAAGAAAGTATAATTTTAAAATTGATTTTTGTGAAAATTGCGATAAAAATGACATTTTAGTTTCTTTTACACCTAAAAAAAATAATTTAAACTCTTTTTCAGGAAGTTTCTATTTCAATAAAGACGATTTAGTTTTAAAAAAAATAGAATTAAATATAAACAATCCTAAAGTTCCAGCCATTTTAGGATTAGTTGAAGATGATATTATTGAACTAAAAAAAATAGAATTGAAGATTCTTTTTAATCCGTTAGATTTTAATACTGTTCAATATATAGACTACAATTTAATTGTAAATTATAAAACAGATTTTATTAATGAACAAATAAAAACAGGGTCTTTTATATATTTTTTTGATTATAATAAAACATTTGAAAGCCCTTATTTTGTTAATAAAATACAATTTAATAATGATTATGATAAAATGTTAGTATTGAAAGCAACAACAGATTTTTGGGAAAATAATTATCAATTTCCCCAAAGCGATAGTGAAAAAAAGTCTTTAAATTATATCAAAAAATTTGGATATTTAATAAATTATGAAAATTCAATACCATTGGAGTATATTACTTTGGTGAATCCTTCGGTTATCACTTGGGATAGAGAAAAACGTATTACATGGAATGTTATAAAGGAATCATTAAATCATCCAATTTATAAAAACCAAAAAGATCTTTTAGTTGAAAAGTACAACTTCAATTATGTTATAGATCAACAAATAGGTAAAGATGGGGTTAAACACTATATAAACAGTACTATTTTTGATAGAAATAACTCTTTTTGTATGGAAGATATTAGAGATGTAAATAAACTTTTATATATAAATTTAAAGTTTGATATTTATGAATTTCATAGACAAAAAGTGAATTCAGAAATTATCAAATCAATGAGTTTTAAAGAAGTGAAAAAAATATTTTCTGAAGCATTCAAGGAAGCCTCTTCAGAAGTATCAATAATGGCTGAAGAAACTAAGAATGGAGAAAATTTTATCAATTTAATCTTTTGGAACAAGAAAATTAAAGAAAGATTAAAGGTAGATAATTATAAAATACTAATTATAAGTAATAATTTGTAACTGGTTTTTATTTTATAATTTACCTGAAGTATTGTAATGTGTTATCGCCAATCTAAAATTTCTTAAGATATTCTTGGTATAAATTGTAACGTTTTTATATTATCTTTGTATTCTAAACATTTTAAAATGTATCTATTTATTAGCGGAGCTGAAATATTTGTAATATTAGTTATTGTAGTAATGGTATTTGGTGCAGACAAATTACCTGAGATTGCGCGTGGTCTAGGTAAAGGAATGCGTCAGGTTAAAGATGCAACTAACGATATAAAGCGTGAAATAAAAAATAGTGCTGAAAAAAATGATATTGACATTGATATCGCTTCAAATATTAAAAAAGAAATTAATAAAGTAACCGATAATATTGAGGATTATACACAACCTGTAAAAAAAATAAAAGATAAAATTGTTGATGATATTACAGGTCCGGTTAAAAGAAACAAGTAATTTTGGAATTACTTAATTCACTTATTGAATACGATAAACAATTACTGCTTTACTTACATTCAAAAGGCTCCTTAACTTGGGATTCTTTTTGGATTTTTATTACCAATCCTCTACATTGGATTTGGTTGTTTTTTGTAATTTATTTTTTTGGATTTAAAATTTTTGGGTTCAAAAAAACTACAGTAATTTCATTATTTATTGCCATCAGCGGTATTTCATCTTTAATGTTTGTAAACTTGATTAAAAATAGCGTTCAAAGGTTACGACCAATTAACGATATCACAATAAACGAATCTTTAAGAGTTTTAATTGAGCAAAATGATTTTAGTTTTGTATCTGGACATTCAACCGTTTCTTTTACTATTGCTTTTCTGTCTTTTTGGATTTTAAAAAAGTATTATAAGTATGCTTATATTTTATTTTTATTTCCAATTTTGTTTGCTTATAGTAGAATTTATTTAGCAGTACATTTTCCTTTTGATATTATTGTAGGAATGGGATTGGGTTTTGTAATAGCATTAATATTTTACAGATTAACGCATTTTTTTGTGTTTAAAGAATAGTATTATTTTACTCTAGTCACGGTTAAACCATCTCTAATTGGGAGTAAAATAGTTTCAACTCTAGGATCAGTATTTAATAATTTATTATATTCAATAAGTGTCTTTGTATCCACATCATTTGGTTTAAGATCTTCAATAATTTTACCACTCCATAAAACGTTGTCAGATAAAATTACACCTCCAGAATTCATTTTATCTATTATTAAATTGAAGTAATTTATATAATTAGATTTATCAGCATCTATAAAAACCAAATCAAATTTTTGAGTTAACGTTGGAATAACATCTAATGCATTTCCGATTACTTGCTGAATTTGATTCTTAAAATTTGATTTATTGAAATATTTTTTGGCGAAATTTTCCAATTCTTCATTCTTATCTATAGTAATTAATTGTCCATCTTTCTGCATTCCTTCAGCCAAACATAATGCAGAATAGCCAGTATAAGTACCAATTTCCAAAATATTTTTTGGATGTATTAATTTGGAAAGTATAGCCAATAATCTACCCTGATAAGCACCACTTAACATACGAGGATTTAACACTTTTTGCCAGGTTTCTTTATTTAGTTGTTTTAATAATTCAGGTTCTTTTTGTGAATGATTTACAACGTAATTGTCGATTTTTTCTGGTAAAAAACTCATTTTTTTAATTTTAAAATTACAAAAATAGATTATTTAATATGTTAAATCATTGATATTGTTTTGTTAAACTTATTTTCGGTTTAACAGTGTATATCTTTTTTATATGTTTAGATTTACGGATACCGATAAATTTCTCCCTGGAGCACTAATTGAAGAAGCAAATTCTTTGTAATGTGTGTCGAAAATATTATCAACATTTAAAAATAAAGTAAAACTATTGCTTATTTTGTAATTAGAATGAATACTAAAGGTATTCCATTTTGGATTTCCATAATAACTGTCAGTAGTTACATTATAAGGTGTTTGCTCTAAGTTATCTATTCCTTCAATTAAATTATAATCTTTCAGTCTTTTTTTTGCGTTAAATCTCCAATTTAAATTTGCTTGAAAACGATCCTTTTCGTATCCAATAGCTATATTTCCAAACAGTGGAGGGATTGATGATAATGGTAGCTTAGTATCGTAGGTTTTTCCTTTTGTGTAAGTTAGTGAGCCTTTTGCGTTCCAAGTTTCATTAATATTTCCTTTAAAGCTGAATGTGCTTCCTGTTATATAGGCATTATTTTTGTTTACGTTTGCTAAAATTGTACCTTCTTCGCCATCGTACACAATAGTTGAAGAGTTGTTAATTTCAAAATAATCTCTTGTTATATAGTTATTTAAAAGCGTATAATAAATATTTAAACCAGTATGAAATTTTTTATTATTAAAATATTTTAAAATACCCGTTTCAAAATTATATGCATATTCGGGTTTTAAATGAATGTTGGGCATGGTTACATTCCCAGATTTTTCTCTTATTTTACCAACATCGTCTATGTTTGGAGATCTAAATCCAGATGAAATAACACTATTTAATTGCCAATTTTCTGAAGGTTTATATGCAAAGCCTAAAGTTGCAGTAACGGCTGCATTATTTAATGAAATATCAAAATCGGGCAGGGTAATAAATGTATCATCTATCCAGGTAGCATTTAAATTTGTACTTACAATTCTTGCTCCTGTATTTAAGGTTGTTTTCTTATTAATATTCTGTCTGTAATTTACATAAGTAGCTAAACTTGTATAACTGCTTCCTCCATCTGGGTAACGAGATTGTACCGTATAATCATCTGTAAATCCAACAATTGTTGTGTTATAAACATCTAGTGTTTTTCCATAGGCATTAGAATTTACTTTGTTGTAGGTGGTTTCAAAACCATAGGATAAAATTCTATTATCTCCTTTTGTTAGTGGCACAAAAAAGTCTCCGTTTAGACTAAATACGTCTACATTTTCAAACCTATAAGAACGGTCCAAGCTATTATATTTTCTTTGAATTCTAGATTCTTTAATATTTTGAAAAGCTGCAGTTATTGTACCATTTTCAAGCCAAGATTTATTTGGATTTATTTTTAATTGTGATGAGATAAGCAAACGCTTTTGAGGGCCATAATACCATTCTGCCCATTTTAAATTATTGTTAGAATATTCGGTTAAAGCATCAAACCTATTAATGTTTGAAGATTCAGAATATTGTAAGTTAAACATTAAATCATTTTTTTTAGAAAGCGGAATTGCAATTTTTTGTAAAATATCTAACTGATTGTGACCAGTATTTTTCTGAATTAAATTATTGCTGTTTACAAGAGGTGTTTCGCTATAATAGTTATTTGTATTGTTTGAAAACTCGTTTACTTTTCCCCAATCATCAAATCCGTGATTTCTGTTGTTACCCATTTTTAAGTCTCCAAAATTACTATATGAAACACTTGTAAAAGAGGCCCATTTTTTTCTTCGTAATTCTATATTTCCTTGTGAAGTAAATTCGTTATTTATACTACTATATCTAGAATACAGATGTGTGTTTACCTTGTTTTTAGAACTTACTTTGGGTGTTTTAGTGTAGTAATGAATTACACCTCCCAGAGCATCGGAGCCATAAACTACAGATGAAGGTCCAAATACAACTTCAGTTCTATCTAAAATATTTGGAGAAACAGAAATAGAGTTGTGTAAATGTCCCATTCTATAAATCGCGTTGTTCATTCTAACACCATCAACAACTAAAAGCACTCTATTTGCTTCCATACCTCGTAACACAGGGCTTCCTCCTCCAAATTGAGATTTTTGCACACGTACTCCAGGTAAATTAGCTAACAAATCTGCTGTAGTTTGAGGAGCTAATTTTTTTATTTCTTCTTTTGATGTTATTGAAACTTGCTCAGCTATTCTACTTCTTTTTTCAGCACCTTTTGAAGCTGATAATACAATTTCGTCTAGCATTTCAGCTTTTCTGGTTAAATAAACAACAAACTCAACTACAGAAAGTTCTCGCTTTAAAATTTCATATTCAATATAAGAAAGATGATTAAAAAAAAGAATGTCAGAGTTTTTAAATGAAGATAAATCTGCAATACCATTTTTATTGGTATGTACATAGCTATTATTGCTGTCGTTGTAGATTGTAACATTTTCTATTGGGAAATTAGAACCTCTTTCAAGAATTTTTACTTGTTGTGATGTTGCTTTTACTGATATTAAAATAATTAAAATAATAGTTATAATTCTCATAATTAACTAAATACTGATTTTAAAACATTTAAAGATTTTGGTTTTTTAAAGCCTTCAATATGAAACTCGAAATATTGTATCAAAATAGCTAGTATATCTTGTCTGTTCGAGGCACTAAAATTTACCTGCTCTATTACATCAAAATTTATGCCTAACAACTTTTTGAATTGAGTTATTTTTTCTCGCGATATTGTATTTAATTTGTATGTATTTGTAAACTTTCCTTCTAACAAATTAAAATAAGGAAAATCTATGTTTTTTGTTTCTGGATAGAACCCTAAATATTTGGATAAATTCAATAAAAAAAGTAGGTGAAAATTGGAAACAGTTTCATGTGTATCTAACCAAAGTAATGAGGTTTCTAAATATTTAAAAAGCGAAGCGTTTTGTTCCTCTTCTTTTATACTATAATACAGAGTTTCGGCTAAGAATAATGTAATAGATTGCTTTTTTATATCGGAGTAAATGGAATTATAAAAATTGATAACTTCTATTTCTCGAATAGAATTTAAGGTTCCTTTAGTATTGTGATTGGCAGTTATATTTAGTTGCATTAATGGTTGAAAATAAGCTGCTTTTACCTTTGCTTTTTTAGCCTTTAAAATTCCTTTTAACATGTAGGTTTTTAAACCGCTTTTTTCTGTATAACAAGTGGCAATTAAACTGGTATCTCCATATTTAATTGTATTTATTACAATTGCCTTTGTAGTTTCAATCATTTTTAATTGATAATTGCAATTTTTGTGATTGCTGTTTGTTGTTTATCACTATCAATTAACAACACAATATATATTCCAGAGGCAACCTTTGTTCCCGCTAAATTGGTTTTATTCCATAAAATTTTACCACCTAATGGTTCTTCATCTTCTTTTACGTTAGTTTCATGTACCAAATTACCAGCTGTATCTAAAATTTTAATATTAGTTCCTTTTGGTAAATGTGTACCATTTCGTCCATCTATTGTTATATATTCGTTACTTTTTGTTGAAGGATTTGGAAATGCATAGACTTCAGGAAGTGTATCTCCATAAGCAGCAACATTGCTGTTAAATGCAACAATTCCTTTAGAGGTGGCAAAATAAACTTTACCAGATACTTTGTCTAATGCAATTTTTAAAATTGTATTTGAAGGTAAAGGGGAATTATTAGTGTTAAAATTATGTAGTGTTTTTTTACCATCCGAATTTGTTTTTATAACACCACCGTTATTAGTTCCAAACCATTTATTATCTGCACCATCAATTGCAATTGAATTTATTGTTTGATCTCCTAAAAGTTTTTTTGGAATGCCGCCATCATCTAAAATAATAACAGGCTCTGTTTTAATGTTCGATTCGTTAAAAATGGCTGAGGCATTATATAATACAGTTAAACCTTTTTGTGTGCCAATCCAAATTCTATCATTGTTGTCGGCTTGTATTGTTCTTACGTTTAGATCGGGTAACGAACCTTTTGAAGGTTCTGTGGTAAGTGCTCTTTTTTTATTTCCGTTTTCATTAAAAACCAAGGCACCATTTCTTCGTGTTCCAAGCCAAATATTAGTAGTTTTGTCAATTATAAGTTCATTTAAGCCTGGAGCAGTGTTGGATGTTACTGAGTTTATTTCAAAATCTGACCAATTTCCATCAGCGCTATATTTTTTAATTTTATTATCAATCCAAGCATTTGCAATCCATAAATTACCTGAAGCATCAAACTGAGATCCATTTATTCTAATACTTACATAATTTGGGTTTGAAAAAACGAGCTTTTCTAAACCGCTATTTAAGTGGTTCCAGTGTGTTGTAACTTCGTTTTCTTCAACAATTATCATACCTCCACCCCAAGAACTTATATATACTTTTTCGATGTTAGTTGGATCAAAAGTAACATGCACAAGATCACTTACGTTAATTTGGTTATAAGGTGTATTGTGCCAGTTTGCTCCGTTAAAGTGATCTATTCCGTAGCGTCCTCCTCTAGGAGCATAAGCTCCATCGTACCATCCGTAAACAACCCATAAATGATTTTCTTTTGCCGAAATTGAGAAGGGTAAATTTGATGCTGGACCTTCTGGGTGAATTTCTTCAAAATTTGGAATATTTTCGAAAGAGCTTTTTAAGATACCAAATTCTTTTGTGCCTAAATAGAGTGTGTTATTTTCAAAATAAGCAGTATTTAAGTTGTAGTAAAACTCTTGATTGGTATTGGTTGCATAGCTTAATTTTTGGGTATCGTTTTTATCTATCACGTACACATATCTTTGTGTTGCAAGTGCTAAAAAATCTTCCGAAGCTTTTAAGGCATTAATTGTTTGATTATAGTTTTTTTGAAGTTGTAGATTACTATTTGTAAATTTGTACAGCGCTCGTCCGCTAGCTACATATATATTATTGTTAAATGCTTCAATTGAGGAAAAATTACCTGAAGAATGGTGTGTCCAATTATTAAAATCTATCAAATTTGGATTGTTAACTGATGCCGTATAAATACCATCTTCTGTGGCTGCATAAATAGTATCATCAATTATTTTAATTTGATTTATTTTAGTTTCGGATGATTGATTTCCTATAAAGAATGTTTCTCCAAACTGCAATTTGTCAAGGTCGTACACAACTATTGCAAATGAAGTTGAAAGATATAGTTTGCCATTATATTCTGTAATATTATTTATTTGTTTATTTCCAGAGTAGTTAAAGTTTACAATATCTTTTAAAATTGTAATAGTTTTTTTATTATCGATTATTTCAAGTAAACCAGTTTCATAACCAATTATTAACTTTTTATAGTCAGTACTGTAGTGAAGACTGGACGTTGATGCTCCTGAAAGTCCGTTTACCGATGAAATCTTTGATATTTCACTAGTTATATCATTAAAAGTGAAAACAGCGTTATCTACAATTGCATGTAGTTGATCTTCGGTTTTTATAAAATCTTTTACATTATTATAGGAGTAGAAATCTTCCCAGTTATTTGAATAATCAATTTGAGACCAAGCGGCTGTAGTTGCTAAGCAAAATGTTAGTACTTGAAATATTTTTTTCATAATTATTTCAAATATATCTATTAAAAATTTAAAAGAGAAAGGTTTGTTTATAATAAATTTTGAGCAAAAAAAAACCTTGAACATTATATTTATAAAATATAATGTTCAAGGAATAAATAAATCAACCCCAAAGACTTATTTAATGTTTTTAATGTACAGTGTCAAAACCCCTCTTGACATAAATACGAAACAAATATACATTAGAAATTACACTCTAATAAATAATGTTAGCAAAGAGTAGTTATAAATATGTAAATGGCGCGTTTTTATAAACAAATGGTAATTTTGATAAATTTAATAATGGATAAAAATAACTTTTTAGATACTTAATAATTAACTTTTATGCTTAAACTAATGGGAATTTTATAGAAACTTGGGTACCTGTTTTAGTGTTGGAAGAAATATCTTTAGTTAAAATATGAACATCTTTGTTTTGATATAATATACGTATTCTATTTTCTGTAGCTTCTGCACCAAAAAACTTACGCTTTTGGCTCATATGAGACAACTCTTTTGCTTTGTTAATACCAATCCCGTTATCTTCAACAATACACAAAACATTTTTGTTTTCTTCTTTTATTGATAGTTCTATTAATTTTTCACCTTCCATTTTCATAATCCCATGCCAAATAGCATTTTCAATAAAAGGTTGCAAAAATAAAGGAGGTACTTTAATATTATCCAAACTAAGTTTTTTATCTACATTTACAATATATTTAAAACTTCCAGAAACTCTCATTTGCTCTAATTTAACATACAAAGCAAGGATTTCTAATTCATCTGAAAGTGTAGAAGTTGGACTAGATGAACTATTTAATATTACACGAATTAATTTTGAAAATTTTGTTATATAATCTGATGCTTTTTCAACATCACTTTTTATTACAAAATTATTTATGGAGTTTAATGAATTAAATAAAAAATGTGGATTCATTTGACTTTGAAGTGCTGTCATTTTTAACTCCTCCATTTCCTTTAATTTAATAGCTAGCCTAATTTCTGCATTTTTACTTTTATCTTCAATCTTTTTAATTATTGAACCGATTATTACTGAAAAAATAATAGCTTGTAATATTAAACCAATGTAAATAAATAATTTTGGTTCAACTCCTATTTTATTAAAAGGTTCTTTTCCAATAAAATGTTCTAAAAAAGTAATATTAGCAAATAAAGTATATAGTATAGATCCAATAACAAAATATGTTGCAAAGCTATTTTTAATGTTAGTTAAAATAATATAAAAGGTAGTTATAGCGAATATTGTTAGTAAAGGTGCTACTATTGTATATGCCTTAATTTGGAAGTTATACCCAAAGAAAAACTGAATAACCATAAACATAAACGCTAATAAAAGAAACACCCGAGCAGATATTTCAAAAAACTTATCCCATTTTAATAAATGAAGTCTAGAATCTAACAAATCTCTGGCAAAGGAAACGTAAGCAGCAAAGGCTAAAAATTGTACGGAATAATTTAAATACTCAAAAAGAGCAGTGCTGCCAACAGCAATATCTTTAAATAAATAAACACTAAATGCCAAAAGGTATAGGCTATAGTAAAGGTATACTTTAGATTTATTTTGAAAAAAAATTAAAATATGATATATAAATAGGATAAATAACCCTCCTCTTATCCACGCGTATATTTCCGAATGATAATCTAATAGCATTCTTTAGTCCAAATAAAGTTTCTTAAATAATTCTGCCTTTCTATTTCTACTTATACTAGCGGTTAAACCGTTGGTCATTATTAATTCGCCTCCTAAACCTTTTAAATATTCTTTTACATGATTTAAGTTTATTAAATACGAATTATGAACTCTAAAAAAGTGAGAAAATAAAAATTTCTTTTCAACTTCTTTTAGTGTTTTTGACACCACAATTTGTTGCTCCGATTTTAAGTAAATTGTAGTATAACTTTTATCAGATTTTAACATAACAACATCATCTTTATCTAATAAATAAACTTTTCCATCAGCTGAAATGTTTATTTTATCATTGCTGTCATCTAAATTATTTAATAAAATTTGAAGTTTGTTTTCTAATAAATCTTCTTTTTTAAGATTATTTATTTTATCCATAGAAATAATCAGTTCATCTTTATCTACTGGTTTTAGTAAATAATCTATTGCAGATACTTTAATTGCTTTTAAAGCAAATTCGTCATGTGCAGTTGTAAAAATGAGGTTAAAATTTCTATTCTCTAGTTTTTCAATCATAGTAAAACCATCCATTTCTGGCATTTGGATATCTAAAAAAACAACATCTGGTTTTTGTTCATTAATTATATCAATAGCTGCAATTGGCGAGTTACATTTAGTAACTTCCACATTATCAATATAGTTGTTAAGTTTCCATTCTAATGCTTCTAAAGCATCATTTTCATCGTCAACTAATAGGATTTGTAACATAGTTAAAAGGGTCGATGTTAATTAATTAATTAATTTGCAAGATACAACATTTGAATATATGTTCAAACTGTTACTCTTTTATTTCAAAATTTTGTTTAATTTCATTTCCAAACGCATCCACTGCTGTAATAATATGTTTTCCTTTTCTTGCGCGATCTTTACCTCATGAATAGAGGGTGTCTTACTTAAATATTTAGTATTTAAATACCAGTAAATAGGTGTAGTTGAGTTGATTTGTATTGCTTTGAATATTAATTTGTTAGGTTCTTTATTGAAGTCTTTTGTTAAGTAAGATGAAGCATTCTTTTCTGGAAAAAAAATGTCATTTTGTTTTAGGTATTTAAATTTTTAATGAAGTTACTAAAAAAATGAACTGAGATAAAATTAATAAGTTTTTATTATGTTATTTTTTTATAGGTAGCACATAAAAAAAGACAGCCATAAAATGACAAAAACTACCTAGTAATACAAAAACATGAAAAATGGCATGGTTGTATTTTATGCTTTTAAAACTATATAAAATTGCGCCAATTGTATAAGAGATTCCTCCGCCAAGTAACCACAATAAACCTTCAAGGGGTAAGTTTTCGACTAAAGGTTTAATGGCAAAAACAATAAGCCAACCCATTAGAACATATGCAATAGTTGAAATTTTATCGTATTTTCCAATAAAAAAAAGTTTTAAAATAACACCTGTAATTGCCAGTCCCCAAGAAATGCCAAAAATTGTCCAACCAACCCAGCCGTCTAAAACAACCAAAGTAAAAGGAGTATAAGTACCAGCTATTAAAACATAAATTGATGCGTGATCAAAAATATTTAATCTATAACGTAATTTAGGTGTTTTTGAATTGTGATAAAAGGTTGATGCAGCGTATAATATAATTAAACTAGCTCCATAAATACTAAAGCTAACTATATGCCATGCCGAACCGTTTAAACTTGCAAAAACAACTAATAAAACTAGCGCAACAATACTTAAAACTAAACCAAATGCATGTGAAATTACATTAAACTTTTCCTCTTTAGGGTTATAATAGGTGATTTTTTTTTGCTTCATTCTTGTACAACGAATTTAGTGCTGTTTAAGTATTGTTAACTTGCTTTTCTTGTGTCTGAAATGAGTTCATTATAAAGTAATTCGAAGGTTTTATTTTTAATGCTGCTGCTGTCTTTTATAGAAAGACCCTCAGTTTTAATAAAGTGATGAATTTTTACACGCAATTTTCCTGGACTTCCGCTAAAAAAAGTATATGAAAATCGTTTTTTACAATCATACATTGTTATAGGAACAATTGGTATTTGGTGTTCTATAGCTAAACGAAATGCACCATTTTTAAAATCTGCTAAAACAACACTTTCATCATCTGGAACTAATCCTTCAGGAAAAATACAAACATCTAAACCGTTGCTTAATTTTTTTCTTGCCTCATCAAAAACTGCTTTTCTGCTTTTAGAGTTATTTCTGTCAACAATTATACAAGTTCGTTTGTAAAAATAACCGAAAATTGGAATTTTAGTCAGTTCTTTTTTTCCAACAAAAACAAATGGATTTTTAGCTAAAGCTAGCATCACCATTATATCAATCATAGAGGTGTGATTTGGACAAAACATATAACTTTTGGTGTCATCTAATGTTTCATCTGCTTGCACATCTAGTTTAAAACCCATTACAAATAGCAAGGTCTTTCCCCAAGCTCTTGCTAGTTTAAAGAATACGTTATAAAATTTATCTGATGAGGTTACAATTAATAATATTGGAAAAATAGCTATAATACTAAATAATAACCAACCATAAAACCAGCAGCGCCAAAAAATATACAAAGGATATTTAAAAAATTGATTTATTTGTTTCATAAGTTTCAAAAATACATATTTAATTCTATTCTTATTTTTCTTTTTAAATATGTATTTTTGCTGTCAAAATTAAAAATAATGTCAAGAATTTTAACTGGAGTTCAAAGTACAGGAACACCACATTTAGGTAACTTATTAGGAGCAATTATTCCTGCAATAGAAATGGCAAACAATTCTCAAGAAGATTCGTTTTTGTTTATTGCAGATATGCATTCTCTTACCCAAATCAAAAATGGAAAAGAATTACGTGAAAACACTTACAGCGTTGCAGCAACTTGGCTTGCTTTTGGTTTAGATGTTGATAAAAGTGTTTTTTACAGACAAAGTGATATCCCTGAAGTTACAGAGCTTTCTTGGTATTTAAGTTGCTTTTTCCCATTTCAAAGATTGACTTTAGCCCATAGTTTTAAAGATAAGGCAGACCGGTTAGATGATGTAAATGCTGGGCTTTTTAATTACCCAATGTTAATGGCGGCGGATATTTTATTATATGATGCTGAAATTGTACCTGTAGGAAAAGATCAACTACAGCATCTAGAAATAACTAGAGATGTTGCCAGTCGTTTTAATCATCAAATGGGAGATACCTTGGTACCGCCAGATGCTAAAATTCAAGAAGGAACTATGTGGGTTCCTGGAACTGATGGCGGTAAAATGAGTAAATCTAGTGGTAATATTATTAATTTATTTTTGCCAGACAAGCAACTTCGTAAACAAATTATGAAGATTAAAACAGATTCTACGCCATTAGAAGAACCTAAAAACCCAGATACTTGTAACTTATTTGCGTTGTATAAATTGTTGGCTTCTACTGAAGAAATTTTAGAAATGAGAGCTAATTACGAAGGTGGTAATTATGGTTATGGGCACGCAAAACAAGCTTTTTACGAGTTGTTAATCAATAAATTTTCTGAAGAAAGAGCACGTTATAACTATTACATGGGTAATTTAGATGAAATAGATAAAGCATTGGCAATTGGAGCAAAAAAAGCAAAAGTTGTAGCTTCAGATGTATTAAAAAGAGTACGTGCTAAAATAGGATATTAAAACTTATTTTTTAAAAATTCACAATTGAATTCCTGTTTTTAGGAATGGCATTTGTTTCTATAAAAAAGCTGTCTAAAAAAATGATTTTTTAGACAGCTTTAGTTTTTTACTAAACGTAATTTTCTTACTAATTAAATTACCTTCAATAAAAAATAACTCTTTTTACCACGTTGTAATAATACAAACTTGTCTGCAATTAAATCTGAAGGTGTAATTACAAAATCTTCAGTTACTTTTTCTTTATTTACTGAAATTGAGTTTTCTTTTAATGCTCTTCTTACTTCGCCATTAGATTTTAAGAATCCGTTTTCGGCAAAAGCAGCAACAATATCTAATCCTTTTTCAATTACTGAACGCTGTATTTCAGCTTGTGGTACACCATCAAAAACATCTAAGAATGTTTGTTCGTCTAAGCTTTTTAAGTCGGAAGCTGTAGATTTTCCAAATAAAATATTTGAAGCTTTTATTGCATTGTCAAAGGCTTCTTTTCCATGTGTCATAATAGTAACTTCTTCACCTATTTTCTTTTGCAAAATTCGTAAATGTGGTGCTTGCTTATGTTCTGCTATTAATGCTTCAATAGTATCTTTATCTAGAAAAGTAAATATTTTTATATAGTTTTCTGCATCTTCATCTGAAGAATTTAACCAATATTGGTAATATTTGTAAGGAGACGTTCTGTTAGCATCTAACCATACATTTCCGCCAGCAGTTTTTCCAAATTTTGTTCCATCTGCTTTTGTAATTAGTTTACAAGTTAGTGCATAGGCTTTTCCTTGCCCCATTCTTCTCACCAATTCGGTTCCTGTAGTAATATTTCCCCATTGATCTGAACCTCCCATTTGAAGCATACAATTTTTTTCTTTGTACAAATGATAAAAGTCGTATCCTTGAAATAATTGATAGGTAAATTCAGTAAAACTCATTCCATTTTCAGAATCAGGAGCAAAGCGTTTTTTTACAGAATCTTTTGCCATCATGTAGTTTACGGTAATATGTTTACCAACATCACGAACAAAATCTATAAGAGAAATATCTTTCATCCAATCGTAATTGTTAACCAATTCTGCAGGATTTTCAACAGCTGTATTATCAAACTTTAAAAAACGTGCTAATTGTCCTTGAACTCCAGCAACATTTTTAGCTAATGTTTCTTCATCTAACAAATTACGTTCGTCAGATTTTCCAGAAGGATCACCTACCATTCCTGTTGCTCCACCAACCAAAGCAATTGGATAATGACCTGCTTTTTGAAAATGCATTAAAATAATAATAGGTACTAAACTTCCAATATGCAGCGAATCTGCTGTGGGATCGAAGCCAATATAGCCTCTAGTTTTGTTTTTTAATAAATAGTCTTCGGTATCTGGCATAATATCGTGTAACATGCCTCTCCAACGTAGTTCTTCAACAAAATTCATTTCCAAAATTTTAAATTATTTGCAAAGATAAAATTTTAGTTTGTAGTTAAGGGTTTAAATGTTTAGTTTTTTACGCTATGATTTAGGGCGTATTACCTTTTGTTTGTTGGATCTTAGTTTTATATAATATGCTTTTTTTTTCATCAAAATCAAAGTCTGTATTGTATTCTAGTACTCTAATAGAAGGACTGCTTTCTTTCGTTGTTTTACCCACTATTTCATTATTTTTTCATTTTATAAGAGTTGTAGCGTTTTTTTAGTTGAAATACAACTTGTTTTACTTTCAAAAATAATAGTTCTATCGCATACATTCAATCATTTTTGTTACTTTCGTTTTATGATATTAGTTACAGGTGGAACAGGTTTGGTTGGATCGCATTTATTGTATCAACTTTCTTTAGAAAACAATACAATAAGGGCTATTTATAGAAAAAACAGCAATTTAGAAGCTGTAAAAAATGTTTTTAGCTATTTTTCTGATGATTTTGAAAATTTATTTAAAAAAATAGAATGGGTTGAAGCAGACATAACAGATGTAGTTACTTTAGAAAAAGCATTTAAAAATATAACAGAAGTTTACCACTCAGCAGCATTGGTTTCTTTTAATCCAAAAGATTATTATAAAATGCGAAAAATTAATATTGAAGGAACTGCAAACATTGTAAATTTTAGTATTGAAAATGCTATAAAAAAATTGTGCTTTGTAAGTTCTATTTCCGCTGTTGGAAAATCTATAAATTCTAAATTTATTAATGAATCTAACGAATGGGATATTGAAAAAAGCAACTATGGTTATGCAATTTCAAAATATGGTGCCGAAATTGAAGTTTGGCGTGCTTCACAAGAAGGCGTGCCCGTTGTAATTGTTAATCCAGGTGTTATTTTAGGTGCTGGTTTTTGGAGCGCTGGTTCTGGTAAAATTTTCTCAAAAATTTATAAAGGTTTTAATTTATATACCAAAGGAATTACGGGCTATGTTTCGGTAAATGATGTTGTAAAAGCAATGGTTTTATTAATGAAAAGCGATGTTAAAAACGAGCGTTTTATCCTAGTTGCCGAAAACAAGAGCTATCAAGAAATTTTTAATGAGATTGCCTTAAAATTTAATAAAAAGAAACCTACTGTTAAAGTAACAAGATTTATGAGTGAAATTGGTTGGAGGCTAGAAAAAGTGAAATCTGTTTTAACAAACAAACCGCCACTTTTAACAAAATATTCATCAAAATCTATCCATAAAAAAAGGTATTTTTCTTCTGAAAAAATTGAAAATACCTTAGATTTTAAATTTGAATCTCTTTCAAAAAGTATTAGTAATATTTGTAAATTATATATAAAAGATATTTAACTAGGAACAGAGTTGTTGTTTTATAAATTAATCTTCTTGAATATCTTTTAACATTAATTGCAGCGAAGTATTACCATTCCAGTGGTTTTCATCTATTGTAAAAACCGCTTTAAACGAATTTCCATTGGTAGTAAGCTCGTGTTTATCTCCCATGCCAAAACCAATAGCATTGTAGGTTGGTTGATGTACACCATCTAAAATACATAATTTTAAATGCGATTGATCTGCGCCAACCTTTTTACCATAACCATTATCTCGTAAACCACTAGCCATAAAAACGGGCTTTAAGTTTTGAGGTCCAAAAGGTGCTAATTGATTAATAATTCTATAAAATTTTGGAGTAATTTCTGAAAGTGAAATTTCAGTGTCGATTGAAATTTCTGGAGTTTGTAACTCTTCTGGTAAGGTGTTTTTTACCACTTCTTCAAACTTGGCTTTAAATTTCGGGTAATTTTCAACTGTTAATGTTAAACCCGCTGCGTATTTATGTCCTCCAAACTGTTCAATAAATTCTGAACATTGTTCCAAAGCTTCATATACATCAAAACCTTTAACGGAGCGTGCAGAGGCTGCTAATTTATCGCCACTTTTTGTAAAAACTAAGGTTGGTTTGTAATAAGTTTCAATTAATCTGGAGGCTACTATACCAATTACACCTTTATGCCAAGTTTCAGAAAAAACAACTGTAGAAAAATTTTCGGTTTCGTTATTGTCCTCAAGTTGTTGTAGGGCTTCAATAGTAATTATTTTGTCTAAATCTTTTCGTTCTGTATTGTTTTTTTCAATTTCTAAAGCAAATTTTACCGCAGTATCAAAATCGGTTTCTGTTAATAATTCAACGGCATAATTTCCATGTTTAATTCTTCCGGCGGCATTAATTCTTGGCGCAATAATAAAAACAACATCTGTAATTGTTAATTCGTTTTTATCAATTTGATGAATCATTGCTTTAATTCCAGTTCTTGGATTGGTGTTTATAACTTGCAATCCAAAATATGCCATAATTCTATTTTCTCCAGTAATTGGTACAATATCTGCTGCAATTGCAGTAGCTACCAAATCTAAATACGGAATTAAATTATCTATAGTTTCACCTTTTTTACTGGCTAGCGCCTGAATTAATTTAAAACCAACTCCGCAACCACATAATTCTTTGTACGGATATTCGCAATCGGAGCGTTTAGGATCTAATACTGCAACCGCTGCTGGAATTTCGTTTCCAGGTCTATGATGATCACAAATTATAAAATCGATGCCTTTTTCTTTAGCATAATTAACTTTCTCAATTGCTTTTATACCACAATCTAAGGCAATTATTAACGTAAAATTATTGTCTTCAGCAAAATCAATTCCTTTAAAAGAGATGCCGTAACCCTCTGCATACCTGTCGGGAATATAAGTTGCAATATGTGGATGTATGGTTTTTAAATATGAATAAAGTAGCGATACTGAAGTTGTGCCATCTACATCGTAATCTCCATAAACCAATATGTTTTCATTTGCTTTTATGGCAGTTTCAATTCGGGCAACTGCTACATCCATATCTTTCATTAAAAATGGATTGTGCAAATTGTCTAAACTAGGTCTAAAAAAAGCCTTTGCCTCTTCAAAAGAGTGAATTTTACGTTGCATTAATAATTTAGCAAGTGTGTATTCAACTCCTAATTCTTTGGCAAGATTTGTGGTAATTAAAGAATCTGTTTCGGGTTTAATTTTCCATCGCATAGCTATAATTTTTTTCAAAAATAAACAAAATAATTTTACGTCTTTGTTGTTTAATGTTTTTTGAATTATTTGTGATATTACTTAAAAATTTTTTTCTAACCATTTAATAAAATTGATTTTATTAAATTAGTAGCATGGATTTTTATTTGCTAGAAAAAGAACTAAATAAAAGGTTAAATTTTCCTTATATCTGGGGAAGAAAACAAATTGATAATTTTGACAACAGTACAAATTTTATTTATAAAACAGCTAGTTTTGAAGCTCTTTTAGCACAAATTGATTCCAATTTTAAAAATGAGAAAAATTATCTAGACTTAAAAAATTATGCTTTAAACAGATGGTTTAATTTTTGGTCGGCAAAAGCTGTTGAGACCATGTTTTGTAAGCATAATAATGTAAGTGCTTGTGAAAATTCAAAAGATAAATACACAGATTTTTTTATCTCAAATATTCCTTTTGATCATAAAACAACCGTTTTTCCAAATGGATTTAATAAATCGTTGCCTTATGCAATTGAATACAAACGAGAGTTAATAGAGTGGCTTTATAAGAATCAAAGTAAGCAAAAAAGGCATCATTTAAAAAACCGTCTTTTTTTAATTGTATTTGATTACAGCAATCCAAACGAACATTGGAAATTAAAGTCTGAAATATTATGGCTTCAAAAAATTGTTTCAACTTATTTAAGTACTTTTGATGCACAAAATTTAGAAAGTTTTTACTTTCAAAACCAATTGGTAAAGTCCGATATTATTTGGGCAATTAAATAGGTATAGTGAATTATATAGGCTCCAAACATAAATTAGCTTCATTTTTAAAAACTGCAATTACTGAGGTTGTTGCAGAAGATATATCTCAACTCGTTTTTTGTGATTTATTTGCAGGAACCGGAATTGTAGGCCGTAATTTTAAGCCTTCTGTAAAACAGGTAATTGCAAACGATGTTGAGTTTTATAGCTATGTTTTAAATAGAAATTATATTGGAAATTTTAAGAAGTTAGATGTAAAAAGACAGATAGAATTTTTAAATAATTTAGAAGGAATAGCAGGGTTTATTTTTCAGAATTATTGCGAAAATGGGAGTGAAGGAAGGTTGTACTTTTCTTCAGAAAATGGAAAAAAAATAGATGCTATACGTCAGCAAATTGAAGTATGGAAAAACACTAATATAATAAATGAAGACACTTATTTTTTTTTATTAGCATCGTTAATTGAAAGTGCCGATAAAGTAGCAAACACGGCTTCGGTTTATGGTGCTTACTTAAAAAAAATTAAGAAATCTGCTCAAAAAAATTTGGTACTTCTACCTGCAACTTTTAAAATAACAGAGAATTCACATCAAGTTTTTAATGAAGATGGGAATGTGCTAATTAAAAAAATAAAGGGAGATATTTTATATTTAGATCCGCCTTATAATGCACGTCAATATGGTTCTAATTATCATTTATTAACTACCATTGCAAAATACGATACTTTTGAACCGCAAGGTAAAACAGGCTTACGTAGCTATTACAAATCTTCGTATTGCAAAAAAAATGAAGTCAAAAAATCTTTCGTAGAATTAATAAAAAATGCTAACTTTAAGTACATTTTTTTAAGCTATAACAATGAGGGTTTAATGACTGAAAATGAGATATTTAGCATAATGAGTGTGTACGGAAAGTACAGTTTAAAAACAACCAATTATCAACGTTTTAAGGCAGATAAAACCGAAAATAGAAATCATAAAGCAACTGAAACAGTTGAATATTTACATATTTTAGAGAAACAATTATGAAGGCACAAGATTACAACAAACTTTTTGATGAAGTAATAGCAAAATATCACATTATAGATAGTGTAGATCAACCATTTGAAAATCCGTATGATAAAAACTCTTTTGAGCATTTATTATATAGAAAAAACTGGATAGACACCGTGCAATGGCATTATGAAGATATTATTCGTTTACCAGATATTAATCCAACTGAAGCGATTGTTTTAAAACGTAAAATTGATGCTTCAAACCAAGATAGAACAGATATGGTTGAATATATTGACAGTTACTTTTTAAACAAATTTAAAGATGTAAAAGTTAAAGAAGGTGCAAAAATTAATTCTGAAACTCCTGCCTGGGCAATTGACAGACTTTCAATTTTAGCATTAAAAATTTATCATATGAACGAAGAAGCTACAAGAACATCGGCTTCTGAAGCGCATAGAGCAAAATGTCAAGAGAAATTAAATGTGTTATTAGAACAACGTGTAGATTTATCGACGGCAATAGACGATTTATTAGCGGATTTTGCTTCTGGCGAAAAATACGTTAAAGTTTATAAGCAAATGAAAATGTATAACGACGAGGATACAAACCCAATGTTGTATGCAAAAAAATAACAATAATTAGCGTTACATAAAAGGTGTTTATTCGTCATTGAATAAACACCTTTTTTATGAAAAATAGTTTCCTAATTTTAGTAACAGCACTTTTGCTTACTTCTTGTGCATCAAAATCATCTTTTAATTCTTTTTACGCTGAGCATAAAGATGAATGTGATTTTTCTATAAGCACTCCAGCTTTTTTTGCCAATTTTTTTATTTCTGAAGACGACGTTGAGGAATATAAAGACTTGTTTAAAAAAGTAAAACATTACAAGGTAATGATTTTTGAAAATGAAAAATCATCACTAGATAAGCAATTTGATAGGTTTATAAAACGAAAAAAATATGCTTCTATATTTAAGGTGAAAAATAATGGAGATCAGGTTCAATTGTATTTTCTAGAGAACAAAAACACGATTAAAGAAATAGTTTTAAAAATTAAAAGTGATAATGATTTTGTGGTATTGGGTTTAAAAACCAATATTTCAGAAAAAGATTTCAATAAATTAATAGAAGATTCGGATTTAAAATTAACTGGGATTTAGCTAAAAAAAAGCCATTTAAAATATTTTAAATGGCTTTTTTATTCATTCTTATATGATATTATTTTTTGCTAAAAGTGTAAGTAATACCGAAGTTAACTCCAAAGGAAGAATAAGGAACTGTAGAGGATAATTGTTTAGATCCTGTGTTGCTATCACCTAAAGGTAATTCATCAACAAAATCAATTTCATTATTAAAAATACCTGCTAATTCACTCCCAGAAGCTGCAAAAATTGCCTGAACATTTTCAATAGGAAGTGTTGCTCCATCAACTTCTCTTAAAGTAGCGTTAAACTCCATTATTTCAGCAGAGTCTCTTGTAACACTAATACCCATATACTCAGCTTCTGCAAAAATTGAAAAACTATCATTTAAATTATGTTTGTAACCTATTGCTCCAACAAAACCTAAAGGAAGTCTTCCTTTATAATCTTGCGTATAATCAATATCTAAAGTAGTAGCAATTGGAACATTTGGTATAACTCCAGCAGGAAGTGTAACCCCATAAATTGAACCTAAAGCTTCCGTTTTACCCCCAACTTTAATTAGAGCTCCAAATCTACCATAAATGTTATTAGTAAATTTATAAACTACTGAAGTTGATAAACCATAAGCTCTACCTCTAGCTTTAATGTCAACTACTGGACTTCCAGGAACATTAATGTCTTTAATTGTTTGGTCTGCACCATGTAAATATCCAAATCCAAGATCAACACCCCAAGTATCATTAAAAAAGTAACCAGCTCTAAATTGTGCATTTAAACCTTCACCATAACTACCATAAGTATTTTCAGTTCCATTAACAGATATTATTTCACCAAATTTTACACCAGCACTTGGAACTGCATAACCACCACTTCCGCTAACATAAAATTGTGCACTTGCGCTTGTTACAACTAAAATAGCAACTAATAATAATAAATTTTTTCTCATAATTAATTAAATTGTTTAGTAAGCGCGCAATATAGTTTATATATAAAATATTTCAAATGACAAATGTTACATTTGGAGTTAGTAATTCTAATAATTTTAAAAGTATAATGTTATGGTTGTTTTATTTATATTTATTTAATAAAAGCAACTTGTTTTTTGGTATTTCCTACAAAAACCTCTTTTTCATTAATAATAACGGGGCGCTTTAAAAAGGTGTATTCGTCTAAAATTAGTTGTTTGAAGTCTTTTTCTGTTAAATCTTGGTTTTTTAAATCCATTTGTTTGTATTTTTTAGCTCTTTTACTAAATAATACTTCATAACTTTTGGTTAAATTATATAATTCTTCTAGCTGAATTACTGTAATAGGTACTGTTTTTATTTCTTGTAAAATATATTCTGAGGTATCCATTTCTTTTAAAATTCTTCGGCAAGTATCACAAGTTTTTAGGTAATAAATTTTTTTCATTTTTATTAATTTAGTGTAAACGTAAATTTACAGTGTTTTTATTTTAAATTTGAATAATTTTAAAAAAACAATAACATGCAAAAACAGTTTGCTGATTTACTTCAAACAAGAAAATTCTTATTAAAAATTACAGCCAATCTATCTATTGAACAACTAAATAAAATTCCAGATGGTTTCAAAAATAATGTTGCTTGGAATTTAGCGCATTTAGTTGTTACACAACAATTATTATGTTATAAATTATCGGGATTAAAGTGTTTGGTTTCAGAAGAAATGATAACAAATTTTCAAAAAGGATCGGCTCCAAATCACAAAATTTCTGTAGAAGAGTTTGAGAAAATTAAGGAGTTATTTTTAGAGTTGCCATTGTATTTAGAAAGGGATTATAATGAAGGGATTTTTAAAAATTACACAAGCTATACAACAAGTATAAATATAAGTTTAAACTCTATTGATGAAGCTATTGCATTTAATTTATACCACGAGGGTATTCACCTTGGAGTTATATTGCAATTATTAAAGTTTATATAAAAGTGCGGTTTTTAAAAAGACCAACTATCATTGGTTTCATGGTAATTAATAATTATCAATAATTGTACAAGGATTTACTGTTTGGAAACTAATAAAAGATAACAAACTAAACTATTAATTTAGGTAGTAAATATAACCAACATGAATCCATAAAAGCCAGTCGTTATATTTGTTTTCAGGAGCCTGTCTTGCATTTAAACCATCAACATAGTTTGAGAAAAAATATTGCCAACGAGATTCAATTAAAAGGTCTGAATAGTAACCTAATTTTCTTCTAGTTCCAATACCTAATGTGGCTGACATAGTTATTCCGGGTGTTACACGTGCTGCATCTGGCCATAAATTTGGATCCCATTTTGGGTATAAAATATCAGGATCTCTCCAATCGCCAAGGTCTGAATAGATAGAAGGGTTATAAAAATCAACAAATGCTCCACCACTAATATAAGGTGACCATTTTAAATCTGGAATTCTTCTTGAGCCAAAATCTACAATATCTACCCAATGAAACTCTAATTGAGCTCCAACATTTAATAAATAAGTTTTACCATGGTGCGCTCTTAATCTTTCTCCCAATTCTGATTGCTTATTAGCCCATTGTCCAAAATGATCTAATTTTGCAGACATATAAGATATTTCTGTTCTTACTCTAAAATGCTCTGCCCAATAATTAGTTCGCTGATTCCAACGGTATCTATAATCGGTAAAGTTTAAGTAATAAATCGCCCCAAACCCTGGGCCAACATTTCCTGCAACATTGCTTTTTAAATGATTTCTTTCGCCATAGTCTGTTGTAAATGAGGCAGAACCGTAAATTAAGCCAATTTCATGGCTGCTTTTATCTTGAGCATTTAGGCTTATAGTTATAAGACTAGCTAAAATAATGGTTGCTATTTTAAATTCTATTCTCAAAAAAAGGGGTTTGTTTTTATCAAATGTACTAAAATCTATATAAACTTTTAAACCAAAGAATTAATTATTCAATTATAAGGTTTTCTGTTAGATCCCAATTGGCTCTTAATTCAATCTCTTTATCAAAAAACTTAATTTTTTCTGGTTGTCGCTTTTCTAAAAAATTACCGGTATCCCAAATTCCGTTGTTATTTTCATCTGTTGTTACTCTTAAAAAATAAGCGCCAGGATCTAAAGATTCAAATTTAATGGTTTTTAATTCACTTATTTTAGCTACTCTTACAGTCTCATTTTTACTGTTTATTAATTCAACAATAAACGAAGATTTTAGGGAGCTTTCTATGTTAACATTTAAAATTCCGTAATCTTCTGGAGTTTTTGTGGCTATTTTAACAGATAAACTGTCGTTTGCAGTATTGTAAATATCTGTTATTGCATTTGGCAACACTTCAACAGTATATTTAGACTCGGGTTTTACATCAAAATTTAAATATAATTTGGTTTTAGATTTTGCTAAAATTGGTTTAAAATTAACTTTTACCGTATCTTGATTTACAATAGAAATAAAAGATGTGTCAATTTTTACTATTGGCGTATTGGAAGTAATAGCAAGGGTGTCAATTAAATTTAATGTACTACCGTTGCTGTTCTGAATTTTTAAAGTATCTCTTTTGGTACTTCTTAAGTTTGCAGTAAATTCTTCAAAATAGTCACCTTTAGAAACGGTAAAGTTTAAAGAATCTGCTTCAAAAGGAGTATACCAATAATTAATAGTGTCTTTTGTAGTGTCATAAATGATTTCAGATTTAAAATCAGGAGGAGTTTCAGACAATAGGTTAATTATTACATCTTCTGCTTTTCCTTTAAATCCAAAAATTAAATGTCCGCTATTTACTTCTTTTGGTTTTATTACTTTTAATTTAGGTACTTCTTTAAAAATTGTAAAGTTAAAAACACTATCGGTTGGTAGTGTTAATGTATCTTCAATAAAACCTATTTTATCAATGTCTGGATCGTAAATTTTATTATTATTAGCATCTTTTAATGCTATAAGTAAATACTTACCTTTTCTAACGTTGCTAATTTCAAACAAAGTACTATCTAAGGTGTTGGAAATATAACGTGGTTTTTGTTTAAAAACTACAGAATCTGTGTATGCAGTATCGTATTCATAAAGCATTACATCTAAATTTTTTGAAGTTTCTTTAACCATTGGGTCTGTTACTTCTCCGGTAACTTCTAAAGAATCTATATAGGTTCCTGTTGAAAAAACGTATTTAAAATTCCCTAATTTGTTTTCTTCATTATTATCTACAATACTATTTCCAAAGTTGTATAAATAAGTGGTATTTGCGTCTAAAGTGTCTAGAATTTTAATAGAAATAAATTTACTAGCAGTTCCTACAGGAGTTATTATTGGTTCGTTTTTTTGAGGAGGAGAAATTATAAGTTGTGTTTTTACATCTTTTAACTTAATATATTCATCGAAATAAATTTTAATTCTTTTTTCTTTAAAATTTACAGTTTTATTTGCTGGTATTGCTTTTTCTAGTATTGGAGGGATGGTGTCTTTATCTCCACCAGTTGGAGTTCCTCTTCTTGCGCAACTAAAAAGTATGCTTGTAAGCATTAAAACACTTAAAAATTTAAAAAAAGACAACCTCATATACATTTGTTTTGGATACAAAATAACAATTATTTTATTAAAAAAACGCAGTAATTTTTCAGGTATTATATTTTTGAAAATATTTATTGAGTATATGCCATAGTTGCAACACTAATTTTAATGTTTTTATTAGTTTTGAAGGCGGTAATACAAGCTTCAAGCGTAGCGCCTGTGGTTATTATGTCATCAATTAAAAGTATGTGTTTGTTTTTAAGTGTGTTTGTTTTTTGAAGAATAAATTGATGTTCGGAGTTTTTCCACCTATCTAAACGGATTTTTTTTGTTTGAGTTTTAGTTGCAGAGGTTTTTAACAGCACACCTTCATAAAAAGGAATATTTAATTTTTTAGACAAGCTTTTACCAAATGTAGTAACCTGATTATAACCTCTTAATTGTTGTTTTGTTTTATGAAGCGGAACAGGAATAATACAGTCAATTGTTTTAAATCGTTTTGAATTTACTAATATTTCACCCAACCAATCACCTATAAAAGTTCCAACCTTTTGCTGGTTTTTATATTTTAATTGATGCATTAACTCTTGTACTTTTCCTTTTTTTAAGAAATACAATAAACTTGTAGCTTCTTCAACGGGAACTCTTCCAAAAAAGATTTTTTCAACTATATTATCAGCTTTATTTGTAAAATCTGTTAGGGGTAAATCGTGTCTGCAATCAATACAAATTAGTTGTTCGTTTGTTGTTAATTGATTTTTACAACACAAACAGATTTCAGGATAAAAAATGGTAAATATATCGTTGAGAAAATTCATAGCTTTTTGGTTAAATTATAAAAAATATTTGAGCCAAAAAAATAATTATGAGTTCTAAAAAATAATCCGTATCTTTAAAAGTGCTCCGAAATAAAAAAATCTCAAAAATTTTAGTATAAATTTATAATTTAGTTCAACGTTTTACGTTTAGTTAAAAACTCCAATAAATTATAAATCCCAAATAAAATATAAGTCATGGAAGAAGAAAAAAAATCGAATAGTAAAATTATTGTAATTGTATTAGCAGTATTGCTAATAGCTGCTTTAGCATATACTTTTTATAATAAAAGTGAGCATAAAAAATTAACAGATGCAATTACAGTAGAAAAAGAAGAAATTGAACAAAATTTAGACAATATGATTGTCAAATATGAAGATGCAATTGGTCAAAACACATCAATGTCTAACGAGTTGGCTTTTGAAAGAGACAGAATTATTGCATTAAGAGATTCAATAAAAGGATTAAAAGCAACAAATCTTAATTTAATATTTCGTTATAAAAAGCAAATTGCAAAGTTAGAAGAAACAAATAGACGTTTATTTTTTATGACAGATTCTTTAACTGGAGCGAATACCCTGTTAACTCAAGATTTGGATAGTGCCAGAGTTAATATTACCAGACAAATAGCCGTTAATGATACGTTATCTATGCAGAACATAAGTTTGGCAGAAAAAGTAGCAATAGGTTCTGTTTTAAAAGTTAGTTCGGCTAAGGTGTTAGCAATGAGAGAAAGAAATAATGGAAAGTTAGTTGAAACTTCTCGGGCAAGAAATACAGATGCTTTTAGAATAAGTTTTACCATTGGGAAAAATGAAATTTCTGAACAAGGTGAGCGCAAGGTTTATATACAAATAATAGATGTAACAACAGGAACTACTATTGCAAGTAAAGGTGAGGTAACAGTATTAAATGATGAAACAATTAATTATAGTGATACCACAACAATTAACTATTTAAACGAGCCAATAGACGTGGTTAGTTTAGTTGAAGTTAATAGAGATTTAATAGAGAGAGGTATTTTTGCTGTAAACATCTATATTGAAAGTAATATTGTAGGAGTGGCTAAAATAACTTTAAAGTAAAAGAAAAGTAACTCCAAATTAATTTTATTTAATGTTAATTGAGTGGAAATAGTTTATGCTATTTCCGCTTTTTTGTTTTTTTGTACTAAAAGCTTTACTATTTTTGCAACATGGCAAATCAAGAAGATAAATTTAAAAAAGTAGTTTCACACGCAAAAGAATACGGTTATGTATTTCAATCAAGTGAAATTTACGATGGTTTGAGTGCAGTCTACGACTATGCTCAAAATGGTGTTGAGTTAAAGAAAAACATTAGAGACTATTGGTGGAAAGCAATGGTGCAAATGCATGAAAATATAGTAGGATTAGATTCTGCAATATTTATGCATCCAACAATTTGGAAAGCATCTGGCCATGTAGATGCTTTTAATGATCCTTTAATTGATAATAAAGATTCTAAAAAAAGATATAGAGCTGATGTTTTAATTGAAGACTATGTTGGAAAATTAGATGCTAAAATTGAAAAAGAAGTTGCAAAAGCAGCAAAACGTTTTGGAGATTCTTTTGATAAAGAACAGTTTTTAGCAACAAACCCGAGAGTAGTTGGTTATAAAGAAAAAGGTGATGCTATTTTACAGCGTATGGGAAAATCTTTAGAAAATGAAGATTTAGCCGATGTAAAAGCTTTAATTGAAGAATTAGAAATTGGTTGTCCGTTGTCAGGTTCAAAAAATTGGACAGATGTTAAGCAATTTAATTTAATGTTTGGTACAAAATTAGGAGCTTCTGCAGATACTGCAATGGATTTGTATTTAAGACCAGAAACTGCACAAGGTATTTTTGTAAACTTTTTAAATGTTCAAAAAACAGGAAGAATGAAAATTCCTTTTGGAATTGCACAAACTGGTAAAGCGTTTAGAAACGAAATAGTTGCGCGTCAGTTTATTTTCCGTATGCGTGAGTTTGAGCAAATGGAAATGCAATTTTTTGTACGACCTGGAACTCAAAAAGAATGGTACGAACAGTGGAAAGAAACTAGATTAAAATGGCACTTGTCATTAGGAATGGGAGCAGATAATTACCGTTTTCACGATCACGAAAAATTAGCACATTATGCAGATGCTGCATCGGATATTGAGTTTAAATTCCCTTTTGGTTTTAAAGAATTAGAAGGAATTCATTCTAGAACCGATTTTGATTTATCTAGCCACGAAAAATTTTCAGGGAAAAAATTACAATATTTCGATCCAGAAATAAATGAACGTTACATTCCTTATGTTGTTGAAACTTCTATTGGTTTAGATCGTATGTTTTTAGCTGTTTTTTCAAATTCTTTGCAAGAAGAAGAATTGGAAAATGGAACTACAAGAACCGTTTTAAAATTACCAGCTGTGTTAGCACCAACAAAAGCGGCAATTTTACCATTGGTTAAAAAAGATGGATTACCAGAGATTGCCAAAAAAATTGTTGAAGATTTAAAATGGGATTTCAATGTGGATTATGATGAAAAAGATGCTGTTGGAAGACGCTATAGAAGACAAGATGCTGCAGGTACACCTTTTTGTATTACTGTAGATCATGATACGTTAACTGACGATTCAGTTACAATTCGTTACAGAGATACTATGGAGCAAAAACGTGTTAAAATTTCAGAAATAAAAGCTATTATTAAACAAGAGGTAGATGTGAAATCTTGGCTTATGAAAATGTAGGTTTTAACTTAAAAAAATATAAGAAAGCTGTTTAAGAATTTTATTTTTAAACAGCTTTTTTGTTAAAAAAATGATAAAATTTAAATTCACAATTGCTATGTTAATAGTTTTAAAGAAATTTATGGCTTAATTTTTTTTAAATCAAATTTACATTATGAAAAAAACAATACTATTGTTATTTATTATGGCAACTTGCGTGGTTTTTGCACAAGAAAAAACAGATGCAAAAGTACCAGTTCCAAACTATAGATTGGCATCAAAATTTTCACCAAAAAATCTTGCTAAATTAGTACATTCTACTACAGTTAGACCAAATTGGTTAAAAAACGGTAATCGTTTTTGGTACCAATACAAAACTTCAGAAGGTTCTAATTATTATTTGGTGGATGCAGATAGAAAAACTAGAACAAAGTTGTTTGACAACGATAAAATGGCTAAATGGTTAACCGAAATAACCAAAGATCCATACGATGGTCAAAACTTACCAAGATTTAGTTTCAAATTTGTTAAAAATGAAACTGCAATACAATTTCGTGTTACTTCAACAGAAGAAGTTGAAGTTAAAGATGAGAAAAAAGAAGATAAAGCAGAAGTAGAAAAGACAGAAGATGTAAAAAAGGATTCAACTGCAACTAAAAAAGTTAAAAAGAAAAAACCTAAAATGGAGAAAAAAGTATATTTTCTCGAATACAAATTAGGAGGTAATGGACTTACAATTATAGATAATTCTAAAAAAGATGATAAAATAAAACGTTGGGCAAACATTTCACCTGATAGTTCTATTGTTTTGTATTCAAAAAATTACAATTTATACTGGATGGATAAAGAGAATTTTTTGAAAGCTTTAGAAGATGAAAAAGATACTACAATTGTTGAAAACCAATGGACAAAAGATGGTGTTGAAAATTATGGCTATGGAGGTTCTAGAGGAGAAAATAATGAAACTAAAGAAGAAAAAAAGGATGATAAAAAAGGTGTTTGGGGGATTTGGACTAGAGATTCTAAAAAGTTTATTTATCAAAAAACAGACGCTAGACATATTAAAGATTTATGGGTAATTAATTCAGTTTCTAAAAAAAGACCAACCTTAGAAACCTATAAATACCATATGCCAGGAGAACAAGAATATTATAAAACAGAATTACAAATATTCGATATTCCTTCAAAAGAGGTGTTAAATGTAAAATTAGATACCGTTAAACAACAAAGTATTTCTGTTTACAGACATCAATATAAAAAATCGGAAGCTAGTGATGAGTTTAAGCCTTCATTATTACTTTCCAAAAAGGGGAAAATTTATTTTAATACAATAAGTAGAGACCGTAAAAAATTAGACATCTGTGTTGCAGATATTAATACTGGAGAAGTTGAGGTTTTAATAGAAGAGCGTTTTAATACTTATATAGAAACACGATCTTTAGTGTTATTAAATAATGAAACCGAAATGTTGCATTGGGCAGAAAGAGACGGTTGGGCACATATTTATTTATATGATACTAAAGGAAACTTAAAAAACCAAATTACAAGCGGACCTTACCATGTAGCAGACATTGAAAATGTTGATGAAAGAGAGCGGGTAATGTATTTTAGAGCAAATGGAGTTAATAGAAATATTGATCCATATTACGAACATTTATACCGAATTAATTTAAACGGAACAGGTTTACGAAGTATAAACTCTGGAGATTTTACTACAAGCGTTAGTCTATCAGATTCTAATAAATACTTTGTAAGTAACTATTCTAGGGTAGATAGCACGCCAAAATCTGAATTAAGAAGTAATACAGGTGCTGTTATAATGAATTTAGAAGAGGCAGATTTATCTCAATTATTTGCTACAGGTTATAAATTTCCAGAAACTTTTAAAATGAAGGCTGATGATGGAATTACAGATTTGTATGGCGTTATGTACAAACCGTATGATTTTGATGAAACAAAAAGCTATCCATTATTAGAATATGTGTATCCAGGACCACAAACAGAAGCTGTAAATAAATCATTTTCTGTACGTATGGATCGTCTAGATAGAATGGCTCAGGTTGGTTTTATTGTTGTTACTGTAGGTAATAGAGGAGGACATCCAGATCGTTCTAAATGGTATCATAATTATGGATATGGAAATTTAAGAGATTATGGTTTAGCTGATAAAAAATATATTGCAGAGCAATTAGCAGATAAACATTCGTTTATTGATATTAACAAAGTTGGAATTTACGGTCATTCGGGTGGTGGATTTATGTCTACTGCTGCAATGTTGGTATATCCAGATTTCTTTAAAGCTGCAGTTTCTTCAGCAGGAAACCACGATAATTCTATGTACAACAGTTGGTGGAGTGAAACGCACCATGGTGTTAAAGAAGAAATGCAGGAAGATGGTAGTATTAAACACAAGTATAGTATTGATAAAAACCAATCGTTAGCAGCAAATTTAAAAGGAAATTTAATGTTAATTCATGGAGATATAGATAATAATGTTCATCCTGGTGGAACCATTAGAATGGCGGATGCTTTAATAAAAGCGAATAAAAGATTTAAATTTATGATAATGCCAGGTCAACGACACGGTTTTGGTAGTATGACAGAATATTCTTTTTGGTTACGCGCCGATCATTTTAGTAAGTATTTTTTAGGTGTTGAAGCTGAGAATGTTGATATAATTGAGATGAATAGAGATAAACCGAAAGGTTAGATTTATAAATGAATACATAAAAAAGCTGTTTGGAAAGAAATTTTCAAACAGCTTTTTTATGTTGTAAATCTATTGAAATTCGGGTTTGCGTTTTTCTAAAAATGCAGTTGTTCCTTCTTTAAAATCGTCTGTTCCAAAACTAACACCAAATTGTTCAATTTCAACACTGTATCCATTTACGCAATTAGTGTAATTAGCATTTACAGCTTTAATTGCTGCTCCTATGGCTACTGAAGAATTTCGCATTATTTTACCTGCTAGTTTTTCGCATAAAGGCAACAATTTATCTTGTTCAACTACATAATTTACCAATCCATATTGTTTGGCTTCTTCAGCAGAAATCATTGCAGCGGTCATAATCATTTCCATAGCTTTTCCCTTGCCAACTAATTGAGGTAAACGTTGCGTGCCGCCATAACCTGGAATTACACCCAAACTAACTTCTGGTAATCCCATTTTTGCATTAGAACTGGCAACTCTAAAATGTGCTGCCATAGCTAATTCTAAACCACCACCAAGCGCAAAACCATTAATTGCAGCAATAACAGGTGTACTTAAATTTTGTACAAAATCGAATAATATTTCATGTCCTTTTCTTGCTAATTCTGTACCTTCTTTAACAGAGAAGTCTGCAAATTCAGAAATATCTGCACCAGCAACAAATGCTTTTTCACCGCTTCCAGTAATTATAATAACTTTTACGGTTGTATCTGTTTCTAATAATTTAAATGCCTCATGTAATTCTGTAATTGTATTTTTATTTAAGGCATTTAATTTGGTTGGACGGTTTATTGTAATTGTTGCGCTGTTTTCGTTTTGCTCAATTAATATGTTCTCGAAATCCATACTATTATTTTTTAGGTACTATTATTTTAAAAACTGTTCCTGAATTACGTTCTGTTGTAAAAGTAATTGTTCCGTTATAGGCTTCTACAATATTTTTCACCATTCCTAAGCCCAATCCCATTCCGCTGGATTTAGTAGTAAATTTAGGTTCAAAAATCTTTTCTTTATCTTCTATTAATATTCCTTTTCCATTATCTGCCACAGTAATTATAACATTTTTTTCATCATCAGACACTCTAACTTCAATTTTTTTGTTTTCAACTTCTTCTAAAGCTTGAGTTGCATTTTTTACTAAATTAGTAACAACTCTAATTAATTGTGTTTTATCTAGCTCAGCTATAATTACTTCTTTTTCAGAAAAATAAGAAATATAATCTTCTGTAAAAATATCTAAAGCATATTTAACAACTTTAACTACATTTAATTCTTCTCTGTTTTGAGTTGGCATTTTAGCAAAGTTAGAGAAAGCCGAAGCAATAGAGCTCATAGTATCTATTTGCTGAATTAATGTTTTACTAAATTCATTTATTTTATCATTAATATTCGGATCTGTTGGGTCGAATTTACGCTGAAAACTTTGTACCGTTAAACGCATTGGTGTTAACGGGTTTTTAATTTCATGTGCAACCTGTTTCGCCATTTCTCGCCAAGCTTGTTCGCGTTCTCCTTTTGCTAATTTTACAGCACTTTCTTCTAATTCATCAATCATTTCATTAAAAGAATTTACCAGTGTAAACATTTCGGCGCTTGCATCCTTTAAAATAATTTTTTCGTTACGTTTATTTAAGCGAGTCAAGCTCATTTTATCAGTTACAGTTTTTATAGATCTAGTAATGTAACTCGATATAAAATAAGCCAAACCAATGGCTAATAAAAACATGAGTACGTACACGTATGCCATTCTAATTAGAAACTCTTCTAAGTCTTTATTTTGTATTGTATTATCTTGTACATATTGTAAATTTAAAATACCTATTGGTTTAAACTTATTATCGGTAATATATGAATAAGAAGATTGTAGGCTTTTTCCTCCTAGAGTTCTTGTGTTAACATAACGGTTTTTTATATTATTGTTAACGCCTTTTAAAATGGTGTCATTAAGTTTTGTAGGAGCATCGCTTTTAACAAATCCAGAGTGTGAACTCTTTGCAATATTTCCAGCTAAATCATAGATGTTGAGTTCCAATTTTTCAATGTCAGAAATTTCATGTATTTTTTCTCTAAAAATAAGTTTTAAATTCTCTTCTACAATTGGAAATGTATTTCCACTACCACTATTTAACCAATAATTTATAGAGGCTTTTACAGCTTCTTCTTTTCTTTCCAATCTTCCTTCATTATACTCGTCTGTTTGTTCTTTGTATTGATAAATGGTAACGGCGGCAATTAAAATTGAAGCTAATAAAATTAGCAATATCATTGCTAAAAATATTCGAATACGAAGAGAAAGAAGTCTAATTTTCATTTAAATAAATTTTCGCCAACTTACTTTTTTTAAATTTTAAAAGGAATATTATTGGCTGTACTGTTTGTAAGATTTTGTATAATTATTTACAGTAAATATACAGATTAATTATTATTGTTTTTTTGTATGAAATAATTGCTATTTCATAAATAATACAACTTAGCCTACAACAAATGTACCAAGAAATTTATTTATACTTAAGTTTTAAAATTATTAAGATTAATGCTAAAATTCCTGTAATAATATTTGAAAGAATCATAGCTAAACTATTTAAATGAAATCCATAAATCAACCATAACATAATTCCAACAAAAAAAATGAGATACATAGGTAATGATAAACTTTTAGTGGATTTAGTTCTCCAAGCTTTAATTACTTGAGGCACAAAAGCGGAAGTGGTTAAAACCGCTGCAATTAACCCAATTATTTCGTAAGAATCTATCATTTTTTGATTGAAAAAGTTTAATTGTTACTATAAAACAACTAGTTTTAATAAAAGCAACTAGCTGTTCTATAACGAAAAGTAACTTTGATACTACGCAGTCACCCAATTTTTAATTTTATAACTTTAAAGTCTTCTTACGTTATAACTGTTTACAATTTTATCCAACAATATTTACTATTTTACCAGGTACAACAATTACTTTTTTAGGTGTTCTACCTTGTAATTGCGCTTGAGTTTTTTCGTGCGCCAAAACAGCTGCTTCAATTTCATCTTTATTTAAATCTAATGAAAGCTCCATAGTAAATCGCATTTTTCCGTTAAAAGAAATCGGATATTCTTTACTGCTTTCTACTAAATGTTTGGCTTCAAATAATGGGAAATCTACAGTTGAAATAGAAGTTGTATGTCCTAATTTATTCCATAATTCTTCTGCAATATGTGGTGCATAAGGTTCAATAATTATAGCCAAAGGTTCTAAAATTGCACGTTTATTACATTTTAAAGCTGTTAACTCGTTAACGGCAATCATAAATGTAGAAACCGAAGTATTGAAAGAGAAATTTGCAATATCTTCTTCAACTTTTTTTATGGTTTTATGCAAAGTTTTTAACTCATCTTTTGTTGGTGCTTCATCTGAAACTGAAAATTCACCATCTACAATGTATAATTTCCATAATTTTTTTAAGAAACTGTATACACCAGAAATTCCTGAAGTTTTCCAAGGTTTAGATTGTTCTAAAGGGCCTAAAAACATTTCGAATAAACGCAAGCTATCTGCTCCGTATTCGTTGCAAATTTCATCAGGATTTACAACATTGTATTTAGATTTCGACATTTTTTCAACTTCACGACCAACAATGTATTTTCCATCTTCTAACACAAATTCTGCTTCTTTATATTCTTCTCTCCAATTTTTAAAAGCTTCCACATCTAATTCATCTGAAGCATTTACAAATGCAACATCTGAATGAATTGATTGTACTTTTAAATCTCCAATTAATCCTTTTGAAACAAATTTATTTTCACCTTCAATTCTATACACAAAAGCACTCGTCCCCGTAATCATTCCTTGGTTAATTA
>Ga0193954_1000004_pt1 | contig 136770 bp, 108 predicted proteins | sample BB_5_MG_FD_140340 | JGI IMG/M metagenome (GOLD analysis project Ga0193954, IMG submission 140340) | Microbial mat bacterial communities from the Broadkill River, Lewes, Delaware, United States - BB_5_MG | ecosystem: Environmental > Aquatic > Freshwater > River > Microbial mats | place: USA...
CTTCAGGAAACAGGAAGCTAAGGCTTCCTGTTTTTTTGTGCCCAATTCTAAAAATAGTAGTTAAACGTACCATTGTATTTCATGAAAAAAAACATTAGTTAATTCCTTGAAATTGAGGAAAATCATTTTCAGAAATTGTGATTAGAAATAACTTTGACTAATTAATAAGTTTAATTTAAAATATACAATTATGTCACTAGTAAAATTTAGAAAAAGTCCATTAGAAAATTTGCTTGCACCAGATTTTTTAGATTTTAACGTAAATAATCTATTAAATGATAGATTGTGGTTAAAAAAAATGAATGAACCAGCTTTGAATATCAAAGAAACAAAAGATGAGTTTGAAATTGAATTGGCCGCTCCTGGATACAATAAAAAAGATTTTGAAGTTACCATTGACGATGGTTGTTTAAATATTTCAGCAAAGAAAGAAGAGACCAAAGAAAAAAAAGGTGAAAATTATACTCGTAAAGAGTTTAGCGCCACCTCTTTTGAAAAATCTTTACAATTACCTGATAGTATTGCTGATGAAAAAATAAAAGCGAAATACGACAATGGAATTTTAAAATTTAGTTTAGCTAAAAAAGAAGAAGCAAAAAAACAAAAACCAAAAGTAATTGAAATTTCGTAATTTCTTTAAGAGGGATTTATTGTTTTATGAAATTGAATTAAAATATCGAGACTAAAAACCTCAATATTTTTTATTTACATAAATGGCAAATCCAGTTCTATACCTATTGGACAATGGTCTGATCCTAGAACATCAGAAAATATGCTAGCTTCTTTTATTCGGTTCTTTAAAATAATGTCAACTAAAACATAATCTAAACGCCAACCACTATTGTTAGCTCTTGCATTAAACCGATAACTCCAATAGGTATATGCTATTTTATGAGGATATAAATACCTAAAAGAATCAACAAAGCCACTATTTAAAACATTGTTTATTCCATCAATTTCAATTTGTGTATATCCTGCAGTTTTATTGTAATTTGCCTTATCATTTTTTAAATCTATTGCCTGATGGGCTACATTTAAATCGCCACAAATAAGAACTGGTTTTTTTCTTTTTAAGTGCGCTATATAGTTTAAAAAACCTAAATCCCATTTTTTTCTATAATCAAGTCTTTTCAATTTTAATCCAGAATTTGGCGCATATACATTTATTAAAAAAAAGTTTGAAAACTCCGCGCAAATAGTCCTTCCTTCTTTGTCAATTTTCATAAATTGATTAGACCTTGTTACTAATATTGGTTTTATTTTACTAAGTAAAGCGGTGCCAGAATATCCTTTTTTATCAGCTGAATTAGAAAAAATATTAAAGTTTTTAAAAGCTTTTAATAATTGAGTTGTTTGCTCGTCTGTTGCCTTTGTTTCTTGCAGGCATAAAATATCTGGATTAAATTTTAACACCCATTCATAAAAGTTACTTTTAGTAATTGCTCTAATTCCATTGATATTCCATGAAATAATATTCATGAGTTTATTTTTATTGGTTCACTAAAGGTTTAAATTCGTTTTCAAAAAAAACGAGACTGAAAAATAAATAAATTAAACAGTCTCGATTTTTTTGTATAAAATTAAAATTATAGAACTACTTCAAGCTCGTTTTCAACTTCATAAACACCTGGTGCTGCATAGGCTGTTTTTTTAGCTTCATCTTTTTCAACATACGAGTGAACTTTTCCTTTTAATTTCACTGTATGACCTTCAACATTAACTTGAATATTCTTGGCATCTATATCTGCCAAACGTTCAAATGCTTTGGTTATTTTAGATTTAATTTCAGTAGGTTCTATAGCTTGTTTTAAAGTAATATTATTTACTACTTTTCTAACACCTAACAAAGTCTCAATTGATTTTACCGCTGCTTCTTTTTGGTAAAACCACTGAAGCTCTCCTGATAAATAAACCCAACCATCACTCACTTCAATAGCAACATTGTCTTCAGGTACAGACGCGTTCCATTTTAAAGCATTTACTGCTGCTTTGGCTATTTCTTTATCCGTTTTTTTGTATGCTGCACCATATTTAACCTCAATATCATCAGCTACAGCTTTTACACCTTTTACTTTTTTTACGGCTTTTTCTGCTGCTAGTTTTTTAGAATAACTATCAACAATTCCTGTTAGTGTTACCACACTATTTTCAACGATAACCCCAATTTGTGTCTCATCAATATCTGGCTGCCACATTAATTCATCAAGAACATCTTCTTTAATTGCACTATCACTTTTCATCATAAATAAATTTAAATTAAACATTATAACCCCTAATCAACGTAAAATTAACTCCTATAAAAAAAATAAAAAATGATGTGCATCAAGTCTATCGTTATTTTCAAAATAATGAATTTAACAAATTATTTTTTTATGATATTTACTAAAGTATAGTACCCTTAAAACAAGCACTATTTTAACCATAATACTACTAGTTTTTACAAACAAAATTTATCTAGTTAAAAAAAATCAAACATGCTAAACTGATGACTATCATTTATTAAACCGCCTGTTAGCGATATCTTAATCGTTTAAACTGACATTTATTAATCAAACTTAAATGACATTAGTATCTCAAAAAACAATTCAAAATCCTCATACTTTAACAACTTCAGAAGTTGTTAAACAATTAGAAAGTGATTTAACTTTAGGTTTATCGGCCAAACAGGTAAAAACTCGAATTGAAATATTTGGCAAAAACAAATTACCAGAAGAAAAATCAAAAAGTCCTCTTACTATTCTTTTTGAGCAGCTTTTAAATCCTATTATATACATCTTATTAATAGCAGCATTCTTAGCTTTAATTTTTAGAGATTGGCTAGAAGGAATTGCCATTCTTGTTGTAATTATAATTACTGTTACCATTGGTTTTTTTATGGAATTACAAGCGTTACGTTCTTTAAAAACACTTCAAAAAATGGGGCAATCAATCATAAAAGTTTTACGAGATGGCAGCTTGCTTCATTTAAAGTCTTCATTATTAGTTCCTGGAGATCTTGTTATTTTAGAAGCAGGAGATGTAGTTACTGCTGATGCACGTTTAATTTACTCCGAAAACTTAACCGTAAAAGAGTCGTTCTTAACTGGTGAAAGTTTTCCTATTGAAAAAAAAACAGCTGTATTACCAACCCAAACTCCTATTTCTGAATTGAATAATATGGTTTTTAGAGGTACTTTAGTAACTAAAGGAATGGCTAAAGCAATTGTTATAGCAACAGGAAAAGATACCCAGCTTGGTAAAATTCAACAATTAGGAATTACCTCAAAAAAAAGACAAACGCCTTTAGAGAAAAAGCTAGCTAATTTAAGTAAACATCTTATTCTATTAACCCTAATTCTAACCATTCTTATCATAATAACTGGATATTTTAGAGGGAATAATTTTATTTTAATGTTACAAACTGGAATTGCATTAGCAGTTGCCTCCATCCCTGAAGGTTTACCCATTGTAGCTACAATTGCTCTGGCACAAGGCATGTTAAGGCTCTCTAAAAAGCAAGTGATTATTAAAAAATTAGAAGCTGTTCAAACATTGGGAGCAACCACTATTATTTGCACAGATAAAACAGGAACACTTACAGAAGATAAAATGAAAGTACATACAGTTGTTTTTGAAACCAACTCTTTTGAAAACAGTTATAATAAAAAGGAAAAATTTAGCATTGAAGCAAAAAAAACAAAGGGACTCAAGGAAATGATACTCGCAGGTATTTTATGCAATGACATGCTCCTCTCTAACGAGCACAAACAAGGAGATGCCATTGATTTAGCTTTAATTGATTTTGCTGAATTTGTAGGTTACAACCCAAAACTCATTCAGCAAAAATATCCCGAAAAAATGGAAATTGCTTTTGATACTGAACGCAAAATGATGGCTACTGTAAATCAATACAATACCTTATTTAAAATATATGCGAAAGGTGCCTTTGAAAGCATTGCTGCATGCTGCGATACAATTATTAAAAATGATGAAAAAATTCCTTTTAACAATAAAGAAGAATGGATAAAAAAGGTTGATAATTTAGCTTCAAAAGGATTAAGAGTACTAGCCTTTGCTTATAAAGATTTAGAAAAAATTCCAGCATATGAAAACTTTTTAAAACAGCTTACTTTTATTGGAATTATTGGTTTTATAGATCCAGCAAGAAAAGATGTAAAGGCTACAATTACCACCTATAAAAATGCAGGAATTCGTGTTATCATGATGACTGGAGATCATCCTGGGACAGCTAAAAAAATTGCACAGGAAATAGGCCTATTACCAACACCTATTACAAAAGGATCTGTGACCCTAGGAAAAGATTTTACAACTATTGATAAACTTTCTAAAAAACAAAAAGAAGCATTATTAAATACAGTAGTATTTGCTAGAGTTGTACCAAAACAAAAATTAGAAATTATTTCGCTTTTTCAAGAAAACAATGCTATTGTAGGAATGATTGGAGACGGTGTAAACGATGTTCCCGCTTTAAAAAAAGCAGACATAGGAATTGCGATGGGTATAAGAGGTACAGAAGCGGCAAGAGCATCCGCAGATGTTATTTTAAAGGATGATAAATTTACATCTATAGAGCTTTCCATACACCAAGGAAGGGCTATTTTTGAAAATATTCGTCAGTTTGTAGTGTACTTATTATCTAGTAATTTGGCCGAAATTATTTCAGTAGGTATCGCCGCATTGTTGAATTTGCCTTCTCCGCTATTGCCTTTACAAATATTATTTTTAAACCTAATTACCGATATCTTTCCTGCATTGGCATTAGGTCTAGGTAAAGGTGAAAAAGACCTAATGAAAAAACCTCCCAGATTGCCTAATGAACCTATTATGACCACTAAATTATGGAATGCCACCGTTGTTTATGGATTGTGTGTTACTGCAAGTGTTTTAGGTATAACGCTATATTCAAATTATATGTTAAAATTACCATCCAATGAAATTAATAATATGGCTTTTTTCACCTTAATATTTGCCCAACTACTAAATATTTTTAACTTACCTAAACGTGATGTATCTTTTTTTAACAATGACGTAACTTCAAATATATGGGTTTGGGTAGCAATCTTAGTATGTATTGTATTAACCTCCATATCATACTTTACACCTCTAGTTGCAATTGTACTTTCAATTTCACCAATAACTATCAGTAAATTAATGACCATTATCATATTTGGATTTGGTTCTTTACTAGTAGCACAGTTTATAAAACGAATTGGCTGGACGATTTAATTTTTAGCATTACCTTATTTTCAATTTTAAATTGTTTTCTAAACCTTCTTTTCCTAATATATTTTGGGGCTAAAACAACTTCTTTTTCCATAATAAGCCTAGCAATAAGATAGCAAATGGTAGATTCTGCTCCTTGATTTAAATTTACATGCGTTTTCTCTAACCCATCATAACATCCTCCGGTTATTGGGTTGTACATGGTTTGATTTAAATGGTTTACCCCTAAAAACCAATTAAAAGCTTTTTTTTGCAAGTTTTTATACGTAACATCTTTCGTTGTTTTATAAAACAACTCTAATGTTTGTATGGTATAAGAAACATCAATAGGTTGTTCACCGTACATATTGGATGCTACTCCTTTATGAAACCACCCATTATTTGAGATAACTTTAAACTGATTCTTAAAAAACAGCTTGGACAATAAAAAATTAAAGGAATCAATGGCTACACTTTTATAGTTATTTTTTCCCGTAACTAAATAGGCGTACAACATAGCCTCTGGCAAAACGCTATTGGCATAGGTTAAATAATTTTCAAACCATTTCCAATTCTTGGTTTCAGTTAAATCATAATTTGAGATTAAATTATTAGCTAATTTTTCAATAACATAAATAATTTCTGGCTGTTTCGTAACCGAATAGTACAAATACAATCCTTTAATTGCAAAACCAATGGCTCTAGGAGATAAAATATTCTTTACCCATGACAAACTATCCATAAAACAAAGAATCGCCTTATCTGTAATATATTTAGGTAAATAATCTTTCAATGAAATTACCATTCCAAGCGCCCAAACAGCTCTTGCATTGGAATCTTCTAAATTTATATAACTATTTTTAATATGTTCAAAATTGTTTTCATCAATATAATTTATAAACGTACCTGATGTTTTTTGACAACGTAGTATAAAGTTTAAATATGTATTTATAAGCTGTAAATCTTCCTTTTTATGAAATAATTTATAATGCAAACTCATAGCTATTAAAGCACGAGCGTTATCATCTAATGTATAGCCTGAGGAGCTATCAGGTTGAGAAATTTTACAAAATTGAATAATTCCCAACTCCGTCGTCATTTTTTTAAGATGATTCAATTTTATTGGAGGGTAATTGTATTTTATGGCTCTTTTTTTATCAATCAATTTGTTGTAGGCGTTCACATGCTTAATTGCAACATTCTCCCAAGAAGATTCTCTTGTTTTTTGAAATGCCGAAATTGCCATAGATTGCAGTAAATCTTTATTTGATAGTAGCTTTTTAGTGGCTTGGGCTAATTGTTCATGATTTTCAATATCTACCAATAAACCTGCATCTTCTGTAAGTACTTCTTTAGTATGTGGTATGGCTGTTGCTACAATTGGACAGGCACAACTCATAGCGTAAGAAAACGTTCCGCTAACAGCCTGATTTGGATCTTTTGAGGTAAATAAATATAGGTCTGTTGCCTTCAAATAATCCAACAACTCATTAATTTCAAGATATTTATCCACAAAAAGCACATGATTTTTAAGGTTTAATTCTTCAACCAGCTCTTCTAAATAATTTCGATATGTATCGGTATTATTTTTAATAGAATTTGGGTGTGTTTTACCAATTATTAAATACAAAACATTGGGAGTATGTGCAGCAATATCAGGTAGCGCTTTCAAGGCTGTTTCAATACTTTTCCCATGACTTAAAAGACCAAATGTTGAAAGTATGGTACGGTTTTCTAAATTGAATCGTTTTTTTATTTCACTGGTATCTTGATAATCTACAATATGGGTGCCGTGGGGTATATATATTATTAAATTCTTTGAAATATCATAATCTTCTATTAATATTTTTTGAGATTGTAATGTCATTACAAATACCAAATTTGACTTGGATATTAATGAGTTTACCAACAATTTTAATTCATTATTAGGTTTAGGTATTACACTGTGAAACGTAAAAGTGACTGGTTTTTTAATCGCTTCTAAGAATGTAACCAAATAATTTCCATAAGGCCCACCAAACAACCCAAATTCATGTTGAATATGTACAATTTTAATCGCCCTATTGTTATTAATTTCTTCAGCAACTAATTTGTATTCTTCTTTAATATTGGGATTTAATGTAAATTCCACTACATCCGATTTTTTAGTTTTTGTACTAATTTCACAAATAACACAGTTTAATGTTTTGTTAAACGAATTATTTATGGCCGAAATAAGATCCTTTGTAAATGTAGCAATACCACATTGCGTTGGTGGAAATGTGGTAACAAAAGCAATTTTTGTTTTAAGTGATTCTTGTTTCATTAGTCTTGTTTTAAAAGTTTATTTAATAAGTTATTTAAATTTAAAGAAGCTACAGCTACACAGCTATCTGCTGCTCCGTAATAAATATAAAGTTCATCATTAAAAAGTGCTGTTCCAGTAGGAAAAACAACATTGTTTACGTTCCCTTTTAATTCATAATCTTCCGTAGGAGAAAATAATGGTTCTTTTAATCTTCCAATTACTTTTAAAGGATTGTTTATATCTAATAAAGCAGCACACGCGTGATAAATTAAACCACTAGTTGTGGCTTGAGCTGCATGGTATATAATTAACCATCCTTTTTTTGTTTCAATAGGTGGACAACCAGCACCTATATGGCTATTTTCATGTTTCAATTTTGGTAGCAATACAATATGTTTTCCTAAACTAGAAATATATTCTTCCCAAAAACTGTGTGTTAGCTCATTTGGATCTGTAAAACACAGCAATTGAATAGAAGGGTGTAACCTATGCAATACGGCAAATTTCCCTTTAATTCTCTTTGGAAAAAAAGCCAAATTTTTATCCCAAACATAAATTTTACCTTTCATTAATTCTGAAATTTTGTATCGAGAAAAAAGTTCATAAAACAAATAATGTGATTTTTTAATTTGATTATAATTCTTTGTTATCAATGCGGCATATTCTTCAAAAGTAAATTTGGGTGTAATGATGCCTTTTTTTTCAAAATTTTTCAAATCTGTTGAAGTTGCATAAGCTCCAAAAACATTAATACCATCAAATGCCGTATAGGTTAAATAATAGGTATCTTCTATTTTTGTAATTCTTGGATCTTCAATACCCTTAAACTCTTCACTCGTTTCAGGAACAAGCAAAGGCTCCTTTAACCTTTCAATTACTTTTAGCGGCCCATCTAATTTACAATAACCTATACATGAAAAATTTCCCTTTCTAACCGCGCGATAAAATACATGTACCGTATTCTTATCTTGATAAATTGCAGGATTAAAAATACCTTCATTTTCAAAACTAGTGGCTGTTTTCTCTAAAATAACTCCGTGTTTCTTTACTTTAATCATTTTAAAAAATATTTAGCTATTAAACTGAATTTTAAACCACTCATTATTTTTAAATTTGATGTAGGGATTATTCTAAGAATTTCTAACACTTAATCGTTTCTAAAAAAGAAATTGAGATATTCGTTTTTATTAAATGAAATTGAACCCTAACTCCAAAAAATCATATAAAGACATGTTTCACATCTAATAACAAAAATCAATCTATCATTAAGAATAATTATTTGAAGACTTGTATAAATTTATTGACAATACATTTATAAATAAATAATAGATATCATAATTTCACTCTTTATGAAGTAAATAAATTGATTTATATCATTTTTATAGATTTTTACAGCTGCGACAGCATCCAAAACAGCTAAATACAATTAACTTTTATAATGAACTGCTTTTCACTTTATTCATGTTTTTTTGATTGAAAGTTTTCGCCTAATAATAAGGACAAGGTTTTTAAACTTTCTGTGCAATCGGCAATTAATTTTACAATGCTTGTAAATGGAATGAATAAAATCAAACCTGCAGTTCCCCATAAAATTCCACCAGAAATAAGTACAATAATAACTAACGGATTTAATTTTAAACAATTACCTACAACTAAAGAGAATATAATGTTTACTTCCAGTATTTGAACAATCGTAAAACCAAAATTATACCCAATATATATCACATAGAATCAAATCTTACCTAAGAAATTGCAATTGGTAAAAGCGAAGAAATAATAATTCCAACATAAGGAATGAATGTAAGAATTGAAGTAATAAACCCGTTAGCAATGGAATTTGGGATACCAATAACAGCTAATCCTATGCTATTTAAAATACCCATAATTAAATAGGCCAACAACATCCCTTTTACAAAATTATAATATGTATGAATTGTTTCAGGAAGGATTTCTCAAATGTCTTTTTTTTGAAGTGAAGAAATTGTGTAGCACATTTATTAGCTTTTGGCGATAATAAAGTATAAAAACCGAAAAACAGGGATTATAATTACAAAAAAGAATGTCATAGAAATTGAATGGGCAGTGTTAATTAACGAATAAGAGACTTGTGTTCCAGAGTTATTAATCATTTTTTTGGTAATTTATACAAGACATTTGTACTTATGCTATATTGTTCTTCTAAAAAAGTATCCAAATGCACCAAAAATTCTAAAAATTTATTCTTAAATGCTTTCCACTCTTGTAAAAACCCTTCAATTTATAAAAATAGTAAATAGGTAATCCCCGTAAAATACGCAAATAAGGTAGAAACAGACAAGAAAATACTCACGGTTGTATTGATTCCTTTTTTTTGCATCCACTTGCATAACGGATTAAGAATAAAACTAACGAACATTGAAAAACTAAGCGGAATAAAAAGTGTTTGCCCAAAGTAGAGCACTTTTGAAATTAGCACTGTATATATCAAAGTTTCAAGAATAGAAGACTTTCTATTTGGAAGGGTAAAAACCTGTGTTTTTATAATTTGTACCTTGAGCACTTGAATTTTCGATGATGCGAGAATATTGTTTAAGCTATTTATTATTTTAAAATTGATTTAGGAATTGCTTTCGCTATTTTTAAAACAGAACCATTTCTTAAAATTGTAAATTGCAAAATATCTCCTGAATTTAAATTTTGAATAAGCTGCCAAGCTTTATGTAAATTTTCTTGATTTGTTAATACTATATTTTCAATAGAAAGTATAATATCTCCTCCTACCATAAGCTCAACACCTTCAAAATAAATTCTAGTAAATCCACCTTTTAAACCCATAATATCACCCAAAGAAAAATTAGCTACCTTTTGTACCAAAACACCACCTTCTTGGGGAATATTTAAAATTCTAGCCAATGTCCCGGTAATTAAATGGGCTTCAATTCCTGTCCAAACCGATTGCTCATCTAATAATATTTTTTTTGCCACATTTGATGTTGTAGCAAAACCTAATCCCTGAAATCCTTTTGAATTGCTTAATATAAAACTAGAAATCCCAACTACTTCTCCTTTTAAATTAAACATAGGAGCTCCTGAACTTCCTTCATTTATGGCTGCATCAGTTTGGATAACCTCTGAAGTAACAAAGCCTCCTTTTATTTCATTTGAATATTTCCCACCAACATAGCCAACCGATAAAGAATTTCCCAAACCAAAAGGCGCTCCAATCACAAAAATTTGATCCCCCACTTTAACATTATCTGAATTACTTAATTTAACTACTTTCAAAGGCGTTTTTTTTACTGTTAGTAATTTAATTAAAGCAACATCGGCTGGAGGATAAGAACTTATTACTTCAGCAAAAATCTCTTCGCCATCTGAAAATTTTACTATAATATTTTGGGCGGTTTGAACCACATGAGAAGCGGTCATTATTTCGCCTTCTTTTGAAACCACAAAGCCTGATCCTAACCCTTTTACATTCAACATTAATTTTTGAAACCCTTCACCAACAACCTCAGATTCAGATGTTTTAATAAGCACAACAGCTTCTTTTGATTTTTCATAAAGAGCAGCAATATTTTGGCAATACCCTGCTAAGTACAAAAAAAAACTCAGTATTAAAAAAGTACTTTTCATTGTAAAATCTTTAAAGAAAAATCTCTTGTATACAAAGTGAATAATATTTTATAAAAATTCAAATGACCATTATCAAAGAACAACATTGGAATGTATGACTTTTATCATTTGAAAACCTATTTCAAAACAAGTATGCAATCCATTAAAAATGTATTACCAAAATAAATTAACCAAAGATTGCATAAAACCATTTATATTGAGAATATAGTACGTAAATAAGCCATATAGTTTTATAGATTTATAGATTTTTTAAGAAATTTTTAGCAGAGAGGAAGAGAATAACAAAGCCCTATAAACACTTAGTTTACAGGGCTTTGTGGAAATTTGAATAAGTTTTCGCAGAGAGGAAGGGATTCGAACCCTCGATACGTTGCCGTATACACACTTTCCAGGCGTGCGCCTTCGACCACTCGGCCACCTCTCTAGTTTATTTTATTGATTTAAGTATAAATCTATCAACCCAGCAGGAGATTCAACAATAATCTTGTTATTCTCTCTATCAACTTTCTTAATAAAATCATCAATCATAGGTATAAAGACCTCTACTCCATTAGAATTTATTTCAAACAAAGGTTGTGCAGAAGAATCATTAACTCCAGTAATAACCCCAACAAATCCGTAATTAACATCTTCTATATCAAAGCCAATTATTTCGTGAAAATAAAATTTATTTCCCGATAATTTTGGTAGAAATTCTAAAGGTAAATACAATTCGGCTCCTAATATAGCATCGGCATCTTCTTCACTTTCAACATCTTCAAATTGTATTCTTAGTTGATTTCCTTTTTGAAGTAAACTTTCTTCAATAAAAAAAGGAACCAGATCGTTGCCTAAAGCAACAAAAACTGATTCCAAATTTTTATAAAGTTCAGGTTCATCTGTATCCAATTTGGCTACAACTTCACCCCTAAAACTATGTTTTCTTACGATTTTGCCTAAATAAAAACAATCTTCTTTACGCATTATCGAAAAAAATTAAGCTTCCTCGCTTGCAGCGTTTTGAGCATCATCAATAGACTCAGGTCCTTTTTCTTCAACTGGTTCTGCTTTTGCAGCAGCCTCTGCAGCTTTAGCGTCAGCCTCAGCTTTAATTGCAGCTTCTTCAACTTCTTTAGCGGCAGCAGAACGCTCTTCATTAATTTTTGCTTCAGCAGCTAATGCTGTCGCTTTTGCATCTGCATCTGCTTTAGATAAGCCTTCAACTTTTGCATTAATTTTAGCTTCTTTTTCAGCTACCCAAGCTTGGAATTTTTCTTCTGCTTGTTCTTCTGTTAAAGCACCTTTTCTAACACCACCTACTAAGTGATTTTTCAGCATTGCTCCTTTATAAGATAAAATTGCTTTTGCTGTGTCAGTTGGTTGTGCACCATTTTGCAACCATTGTACGGCTCCATCAACATCTAAATCGATAGTTGCAGGATTTGTATTAGGGTTATAAGTCCCAATTTTGTCTAAGTATTTACCATCTCTTTTTGAACGTGCATCTGCTGCAACAATCCAATAAAATGGTTTTCCTTTTTTACCGTGTCTTTGTAATCTAATTTTTACTGGCATTTTGTTTTAATTTTTAAGGTTCTCGACCTTGGTTATAAATTTTAAGTTTGCAAATATACTTAGTTATTTTAATATATACAGTTAAAAAGTATAAAAGTTTGATTTTCAAAAGAGGAAGTTAAAAAATCTAGGTTTTAGGTTGCAAGGTACTCTTTTCAACTAATAACCTTTTAACCTTTAAACTAATCCTGTAAATCCTAAAAAAGCCAAAGATAAAAGTCCAGCAACTAATAAATTAATTGGAACACCTTTCATTCCTTTTGGAATATTTGCCAATTCTAAATGTTCTCTAATACTTGCAAAAACTATTAATGCCAAAGCAAATCCTATAGAATTAGAAACTGCAAAGAATACAGCTTTTAGCAAACTTCCACCGTCTAAGCCCAACGCTAAAATTGCAACACCTAAAACTGCACAGTTAGTGGTAATTAAAGGCAAGAAAACTCCTAACGCTTGATATAAAGGCGGACTTACTTTTTTTAGAATAATCTCTACCATTTGCACCAATGCAGCAATTACAAGTATAAATGTAATGGTTCTCAAATAATCCAATCCAGCAGGAATTAGTATAAATTCATGTAATAAATACGTTACCATAGTGGCTAACGTCATAACAAACAATACGGCTCCAGACATACCAACAGAAGTTGATACTTTACTTGAAACGCCTAAAAACGGACAAATTCCTAAAAATTGTGCAAGTACAATGTTATTAACAAAAACTGCTGCTATAAGTATAATTATATAATCCATTTTTAAGTTGTTTTAGTTGAAATTTTGTTAAATAAAACGGTTAAATATGCCAATGCAATAAATGCTCCTGGAGGCAAAATAAACAGAATAAAAGTATTAGCATCTTCTGGCACAAACTTAAATCCAAATAAACTTCCGCTACCTAATATTTCACGAGCAGCACCTAATGCAGTTAAAGCAACTACAAATCCTAATCCCATTCCTAAAGCATCAACAATTGATGACAGTAGGTTATTTTTAGAAGCAAAGGCTTCTGCTCTTCCTAATATTAAACAGTTTACCACAATTAGTGGAATAAAGATTCCTAATTGCTCGTATAAAAAAGGAATAAATGCCTCTAATACCATTTCTACAATAGTCACAAACGATGCAATTACAATTATAAATGCTGGAATACGAACCTTACTTGGTATTTGAGTTTTTACTAGTGAAACTACAATATTCGACATTAATAATACAAACAAAGTTGCAACTCCCATCCCCAAGCCATTAAATGCCGATGATGTTACACCCAATGTTGGACACATACCCAACAACATTACAAATACAGGATTGTCTTTTACAATACCTTTTAAGAAATTTTGGGTTTGATTTACTTTTTCAGCCATAATTCTTAATTTTTTAAATCTTTAAGTGCTCCATTATTTTTTATAAACTCATCATAAGCCATTTGTACTGCTTCACCAAATGCACGCGAAGTTATAGTTGCTCCAGTTAAGGCATCAACTTCCCCACCGTCTTTTGTTACTTTTAAATTAAATTTTGAAGGATCTTTTTGTCTATACTGAGCTATGTATTTATCATCTTTCATTTTAGTTCCTAAACCAGGTGTCTCTTTTTGCTCTAACACTTCAATATTTTTTATAATTCCATCTGGAGTAAAACCAACCATAATCTTAATAAGTCCACTAAACCCTTTTTCTGTTGAGCCAATAATCGCTGCACCAACAAATTCATTGTTTTTAAATGCTGGATAAACCTCAACAGAATCTTTAGCAAATTCTGAGTTTATTAATTGAATTTCATCAACAGGATTGTTATCGAATTCTGGTAACACTAGTTTTAAAGCATTTACTTTTCGTTCAATTTTTCCTTTTTCAATAGGACCAACAGTTAGTTCGTTCACAAATCCTAACGAAAAACCTGCAATAATGGTAATTGCAAATAATGAAACCACCATATTTATAAATGTATCTTTCTTCTTTTTCATAATTAAACAATTTTAGATTTGATTTTTGAACCAAATCTTCTTGGTTTAAAATAAGTGTTAATTAAAGGTACAAATGCATTCATAATTAAGATTGCAAATGAAACTCCTTCTGGATACGCTCCAAACAATCTAATTACTACCGTAATTACCGCTATACCAATAGCAAAAATCAGCATTCCTTTTTTAGTCATAGGACTCGTAACCATATCAGTAGCCATATAAAATGCTCCTAAAATTGCACCACCTGATAAAATATGAATTAAAGGACTTGCGTAACTCTCTGGATCAACTACCCAAAAAATTCCAGTCATAACAGCCATTGTAACCAAAATTGTTACAGGAATATGCCAGGTAATTACTTTTCTAACTAGTAAATAAATTCCACCTAATAGTAATGCCAAAGCAGACATTTCACCAATAGAACCTCCTGAAATACCCAAAAACATTTCCATATTTGAAGGAAGATTTGCGCTAATATTTGTCATAGTATCACCAAACATTAAACCTTCTTTTATCAACCCTAAAGGAGTTGCTCCAGTAACCGCATCTGCAATTGAAGTATTATTTTCAACAGCTGTAGGCCACATGGTCATTTGTACTGGAAATGATACCAATAAAAATACACGCCCTACTAAAGCTGGATTAAATATGTTGAATCCTAAACCTCCAAAAGACATTTTTCCAACTCCAATCGCAACTAAGCTACCAACTAAAATCATCCAAATTGGCAATCCGGCTGGTAAGTTAAATGCTAATAAAATTCCGGTGATTAGTGCAGAACCATCTCCAATGGTTATTTCGGTTTTTAATAAATATTTTTGAATTAAATATTCAAACAACAAACATGATGCAACCGCAACTGCTGTAAGAATTAGGGCGCTTATTCCAAATACATATAGAGAAACTAAAAATGCTGGAATTAAAGCGATAACCACATCATACATCACTTTTTTTGATGTTTTTGCTGAATGTACGTGCGGTGAGGCCGATATTATAATAGGTTGACTCATTTTAATTTTTAGAGGTTTCTAATTTTTTAACAATATTTTTTCCGTAGCGGATATAATCTAACAAAGGTCTGTGCGAAGGGCAAACATAACTACAAGATCCACATTCTATGCAGGTCATTATATCTTCTGCGGATGCTTTCTCATACATTCCTTTTTCGGATAAATTCATTAATAAATGAGGTTCTAGTCCCATTGGACATACATAAACACATTCACCACAACGAATACAATTTTCTGCTTTTCCTCTACTTGCTTCTTCTTCAGAAATAACCAAAATACCTGAAGTTCCTTTTGTAACTGGTACATCGGTGTTTTTTATAGCTTTTCCCATCATTGGGCCTCCGTTCACTAATTTTCGAGTTCCTTCTGGCAAACCTCCAACTTCTGTAATTAAATCTTTAATAGGTGTTCCAATTTTCACCCAAAAATTAGATGGATTTTCCATTTTTTTACCTGTAACAGTAACTACGCGTTCCATTAAAGGTTTGTTGTGTTGAACGGCTTCATAAACCGCAAAAACAGTTCCTACATTATTTACAATAACACCAACATCTAAAGGCAATCCATTTTTAGGAACTTCTCTTCCTAAAATAGCTCTAACCAATTGTTTCTCACCACCTTGAGGATATTTCACCTGTAATGCAGCTACCTGAATTCCAGATTCATCTTTAGTTAGTTCTTTAAATTGCTTAATAGCGTCTTTTTTATTGTTTTCAATACCAATTACAGCTTTTGAGATGTGTAATGCCTTCATTAAAATTTTAATTCCAACAATAATTTCAGCTGTTTTTTCAAGCATTAATCTATGATCGGCAGTTAAATAAGGTTCACATTCTACACCATTAATAATTAGGCAATCTAACTTAACACCTTCTTTCACATTCAATTTCACGTGAGAAGGAAATGTTGCTCCACCTAAACCAACCACTCCAAAATCGGAAATACGCTGTACAATTTCTTTAGGTTCTAGTAAAATTTCAGTTATTAGCGGATATTCTTTCTCTTCAAAATTGGCTTCATTTTTAGCGTCGGTCCTTATAACAATACACTGTTTTTTATAACCACTTGAATCAATTATTTGATCAATTTTGGTTACTGTACCCGCAACGGGAGAATGAATATTTGATGAAACAAATCCTCCAGATTTTGCAATTACCTGGCCAATTTCAACTTTATCTTTTTTATCAACTACTATTTCTGCAGGAATCCCAATATGCTGTGCAATGGGCACAGTTACCATTTTTGGCACTGTCATTCTTTTAATTCCTTTAGAAGAAGTAATTTTATTTTCTGGAGGGTGAATTCCTCCTTTTGGGAATGTTTTAAGCATCCTTTTTAGGCTTTTCTAGTTCAACTTTAACAACTGCTTCTTTTTTTACAACTGCAACTTTCTCAACTTCAATATTTTTAGCTTCAACCTTTTCAACTACCTTCTTTACAACAGTTTTTTTCTCAACTACTTTTTTAGGTTTTTTTGGTGGAAAATTGGTCTCAATAATAGAATGTGTTGGACAAACCTCTACACATTTTCTACAAAGTGTACAAAGTCCGGCATCGATGTATGCCAATTGATTTTCCATTGTAATGGCATCTTTTGGACAAATATCTTCACATTTTGAACACCCAATACAAGCTACATCACAAGCTTTTTTAGCAATACCTCCTTTATCTTCATTTAAACAACCAACAAATATTTTTAAATCACGCTTATTACGAGGACGCATTTCAATAATATCACGTGGACACTCCTCAACACAAGCCCCACACGATGTACATTTATCGGTAATAATTACAGGTAACCCTGTGTTTTCGTCCATATACATAGCGTCGAACTTACACACCTTAACACAATCTCCATCACCTAAACATCCGTATTGGCAATCAGTTTCACCACTATAAATCATTGCAGAAATAGCACAAGATCTTGGCCCTTGATACTCTGTTGTTTTTGGTCTAACATCGCAACCTCCTTGGCAACGCAAAACGGCAACCGTTGGATCTCTTTCTACTACTTCTTTTCCTAATATTGCTGCTACTTCTTTCATTATATCATTTCCTCCTACTGGACAAAATAAATCTGAAATATCTTCTGAACCCACTAATTTTTCAGCAAACGATTTACATCCTGGCGAACCGCACCCAGCACAATTTGCTCCTGGTAATATCTCATCAACATCTGCTATTAAAGGATTCTCATACACATAAAACTTTTTTGAAACAACATACAGCACAACTGCTGCAATAATTCCTAAAGAAGCTAACAACAAAACACTATATAAAACTGAATCTGTCATTCTAATTAAATTTTAATATTGATACTTGAAATGCTTTTTGAAACTTACTTTTCAATACAAAAAGCATAAAATAATAAGGAATTAACATGAAAAGTGACAACAAGCCAGCAATCCACTCTTTTAAGAAAAAGGAAGAAATTACCAATACTAAAAACATTAAAATAAAAGGAAAAACATATGCCCAAAAAACAGCTTTTAAACCTAATTCTCTTTTCAACAAAACATCTACTGTTTCATTTAATTTAAATTTTTGCGCAACAACATCAACTTCTATTTCTTTATCATTAGAGTCAGATACACCACAGGCAGATTGTGCTTTACAACCTTCGCAATTCACATTGCCTTTTAATGAAACAGTAATCGTTTTACCAGAAATTTTCGAAACAATTCCTTCGTGTTTAACTGAGTTATGTGTTTTATTTCTATAACTATCTAAATCCAACTGAGACATAATCTACTTCTTCATTTCTTTAAAAATGTAAAATTACAGTTTAAAAACAGTTTAAAATATGACGAATGTTAGCCTTTAAATGAAAATAGTTTTTATTTAAAAAATTAACATTTTGATATTCTGTGCTAATTTTAAAATCAGATAAAATACTAAAAAACAGCAACATACAATAATTGTTAATAAAAAAAACATTTAATAGATTTCTAAAAATATTAAAATTCATACTTTTAAAGATTGATATTTCCTAAGCAATTTAATCTAGCACATGTTTTTAATATTTGACACAGAAACCACAGGGTTACCAAAAAAATGGAATGCGCCAATAACGGACACAGATAATTGGCCTAGGTGTGTTCAAATAGCATGGCAATTGCATAATGAATATGGTGAACTTATTGAGCAACAAGATTATTTAATTAAACCTGAAGGTTACAATATTCCCTATGATGCTGAGCAAATTCATGGTATTTCAACACAATTAGCCAAAGAAAAAGGTGAAGACTTAGAAAAAGTTTTATACTTATTTAATGAAGCCTTATCAAAATCTAAATTTGTTGTTGGTCAAAATGTAAAGTTCGACCTTAATATTATGGGTTGTGAATATTTCCGAAAAGAAGTAGCAACAACATTAGATAAGCTTCCTGTTTTAGATACCTGTACAGAAACAACTGCTACTTTGTGTCAAATTCCTGGAGGAAGAGGCGGAAAATTTAAATTGCCTACATTAACAGAATTACACCAGTATTTATTTAATAGTCCTTTTGCAGAGGCGCACAATGCAACTGCCGATGTTGAAGCAACAACAAGGTGTTTTTTAGAGTTAATTAGAAGACGCGTTTATACAAAAGAAGAACTTGATGTTCCTACAGATTATTTTATAAATTTTGACGCTAAAAACCCATCAACTATAAATGTAATAGGGTTAAAACATGCAAATTTAAAAAAAGAAAGTAAGCGTTTAAAAAAGAAAGATGAAGATAAAACTACTGCTTACACACCTACAACAGCAGTAATAAAAGACCTTAAAAGTGCCGATTTTGCACATTTACATTGCCATTCTCAATTTTCTATATTACAATCTACTTCTAGTGTAAGTAACCTTATAAATTCAGCAATAAAAAACAATATGCCTGCGGTTGCAATTACCGATACTGGCAATATGATGGGTGCATATTACTTTGTTAGCGAAGCAATTGCACACAATACTAAAGTAGAAAAATTTAATAAAAATTTAAAAGAAGGTGAAGCTCCTAAGCTTCCTATTAAACCAATTTTAGGGTGCGAATTTAATGTATGTGAAAATCATTTAGACAAATCTCATAAAGACAATGGCTACCAAATAGTTATTTTAGCTAAAAACAAAAATGGCTATCACAATCTAGCCAAAATGTCTTCAATTTCTCATACCGACGGCTTTTATTATGTTCCAAGAATTGATAAAAAAATCATTTCAGAATACAAAGAAGATTTAATTGTACTATCCGGAAATTTATATGGTGAAATACCCAGCAAAATTTTAAATGTTGGAGAAAATCAAGCAGAAGAATCTCTTATTTGGTGGAAAGAGCAATTTGGAAGTGACTTTTACCTAGAAGTAATGCGTCATAACCAAGAAAATGAAAATCACGTTAATAAAGTATTGATTGAGTTTTCTAAAAAACATAACATAAAATTAATTGCAACAAACAATACTTTTTACACTCGAGAAGACGAAGCAGAAGCGCACGATATTTTATTATGTGTAAAAGATGGTGAAAAAATGGCTACTCCAAAAGGAAGAGGAAGAGGTTTTAGATATGGCTTACCAAACAACCAATATTATTTTAAATCTCAGGATGAAATGAAATCTTTATTTAAAGATTTGCCTGAAGCCATTACCAATATTCAAGAAATTGTAGATCAAATTGAAGTTTATACTTTAAAAAGAGATGTATTACTTCCAAAATTTGACATTCCACAAGAATTTATAGATCCTCAAGATGAAATAGATGGAGGAGTTAGAGGTGAAAATGCCTATTTAAAACATTTAACTTTTGAAGGTGCTAAAATAAGATACGGTGATGATTTAGATGAAAGTAAGAAAGAACGATTAAATTTTGAGCTTTCAATTATCGAAAAAACAGGATATCCTGGATACTTTTTAATTGTTTGGGATTTTATTTTAGAAGCACGAAAAATGGATGTTTCTGTAGGTCCTGGACGTGGATCTGCAGCAGGATCTGCAGTAGCTTACTGCTTATGGATTACAAATATTGACCCTATTAAATACGATCTACTTTTTGAGCGTTTTTTAAATCCTGATCGTGTTTCACTACCCGATATTGATATTGATTTTGATGATGAAGGAAGGCAAAAAGTTATTGATTTTGTAATTGACAAATATGGCGCAAGTCAAGTAGCACAAATTATTACTTACGGAACAATGGCTGCAAAATCTTCTATTAGAGATACTGCAAGAGCATTAGATTTACCATTGCACGAAGCCGATAGAATTGCAAAACTAATTCCTGGTTTAAAATTGCAAAATATTTTTGGTGAAGACCCTAAAAGTATTTCAAAAGTTAAAGGTTTAAGAGCCGAAGAACTTGAAAAAGTTGAAGAACTTAGAAGACTAGCACAAGGTTCTAACTTAGAAGCTCAAACAATTAATCAAGCACGTGCCCTGGAAGGTTCCGTTAGAAACACTGGAACTCACGCTTGTGGAGTTATTATTACTCCAGAAAAAATTACCAATTTAATTCCTGTATCCACTGCAAAAGACAGTGACATGTATGTTACACAGTTTGATAATAATGTAGTTGAAAGTGCCGGACTGCTTAAAATGGATTTTTTAGGCTTAAAAACCTTAACGTTAATTAAAGATACCGTTAAAATTATTAAGGCAATACATGATATAGATTTAGTGCCTGATGATTTTCCGTTAGACGATCAAAAAACCTACGAACTTTTTCAAAAAGGTGAAACTATTGGTGTATTTCAATATGAATCTCCTGGTATGCAAAAGCATATGAAATCTTTAAAACCTACAGAGTTTGCCGATTTAATTGCAATGAATGCTTTGTACCGCCCAGGTCCAATGGAATACATTCCGTTGTTTATTATGCGTAAGCATGGAGAAGAAGAAATTAAGTACGATTTACCTGAAATGGAGGAGCATTTACAAGAAACCTACGGTGTAACTGTTTATCAAGAACAGGTAATGCTACTTTCTCAAAAGTTGGCTGGTTTTAGTAAAGGTGATGCAGATATGCTGCGAAAAGCAATGGGTAAAAAGATTTTTTCGTTGCTAGAAGAATTAAAACCAAAATTTATTGAAGGAGGTAAAAAAAATAACCATCCTGAAGAAAAATTAGAAAAGGTTTGGAAAGATTGGGAAGCATTTGCTGCTTATGCATTTAATAAATCGCATTCTACTTGTTATGCATATATTGCTTACCAAACAGCCTATTTAAAAGCACATTATCCAGCAGAATATATGGCTTCCGTCTTGTCTAACAATATGAATGACATTAAGCAAATTACATTCTTTATGGAAGAATGTAAACGTGCCGGAATTCCTGTTTTGGGACCAGATGTTAACGAATCTTATTACAAATTTGCCGTAAATAAAGAAGGTGCCGTTCGATTTGGAATGGGTGCCATTAAAGGTGTTGGAGCTGCAGCTGTTGACGCTATAGTTGAAGAGCGTAAAAATAACGGACCATATACTTCTATTTTTGATATAACAAAACGTGTAGATTTAAGAGCCTGTAATAAAAAAGCTTTTGACGGTTTGGCAATGGCTGGAGGGTTAGATTCCTTTAAAAATGTACATCGTGCTCAATATTATCAATTAGACGAAAAAGGAGTAACTTTTATTGAAAGAGCAATTAGATACGGCAATAAGTATCAAGAAAATAAAAATTCTGCTCAAGTTTCTTTATTTGGCGAAGCATCTGAAGTGCAGTTTCCTGAACCAGAAATTCCGTACGCTGAAAAATGGGGAATGATGGAAGCTCTATCTAAAGAAAAAGAATTGGTTGGAATTTATATTTCCGGACATCCTTTAGATGATTTTAAAAATGAAATTAAATATTTTTGTAGCACTCCTGTTTCAATTTTTAAGGAAGACTTAACTAAATATGTAGGCTCAAATTTTGCTTTTGCAGGAATTTTAACTGACGTACAGCACAGAGTTTCTCAGAATGGAAATGAATGGGCTTCTTTTATAGTACAAGATTTTGGAGATAGCCACGAATTTAGAATTTTTAAAGATGCTTATTTAAATTTTAAGCCTTATTTATACGAAAATGCTTTTAGACAAATTAAAGTAAATATTGCTGCAGGTTGGAGAAATAAGGATGGAAAAGTTGGAGAGCCAAGAATTAATTTTACTGGTATTCAAATTTTGCAAGATGTCTTAGAGAAACAGTCTAAAAAAATAACGCTACAATTAGACATTAATCAAGTAAATGAAACAAAAATTTCTGAAATCTATAAAATATTTAAACAAAATGAAGGTTCTATTCCTGTAGATTTTACTGTTTTCGATATTAAAGATAAAATAAAACTAAATTTACACAGTAGATCGGTAAAAGTAAAAGTTACCAATGAATTTTTAAAAATCTTAAAAGATGAAAACTTAAGATTTAAATTGAACTAATTTATGAGAAAAACATTTTTTGTCTTATTTGTTTTCAACTTTGCAATAAGCTTTAGTCAATCAAATTCTTCCTATATTCAAACAGATTATTTTTATGGCAATATTTTGCGTCAAAATCCAGATGCTGCTATTTTGTTACAAGGACACCCAACTGGAGTTTTTATAAGTTACAATAAAAGAACTTTTGGAGAAGAAAACTGGCAAGAACGTTACAACTATCCAGATTTCGGATACTCAATTGGATATCAAGACTATAAATCAGATATTTTAGGTGAATTATATTCCGTTTACGGGCATTATAATTTTTATTTCACCAACAGAACTTCACCCAATCAACTTATATTAAGAACAGGAATTGGATTGGCTTACAATACGAACCCTTACGACAAAGAAACTAATAATAAAAATACCGCTTTTGGAACTCATTTAAATTCAAGCACCTATTTTAAGTTATATTTTAAGCGAGAAAATATACTTAACAATTTAGGGTTAAACGCTGGTTTAACTTTTGTACACGCTTCAAATTCTAATATAAAATCTCCAAATTCTGGTGTAAATGTTTGGGCGGCAACATTAGGTTTAAATTATAATTTAGCGACTGAACAAACTACTAATTACATTCCTTATTCAGAAAACAACTACTTTAAAGAACCAATAAAATATAATTTTGCAATAAGAGGAGGAGTTAACGAGTCTGAAATTATTGGAAGTGGTGTAAAACCATTTTTTGTTTTTTCGGCTTATGTTGACAAACGCTTAAATAGAAAAACTGCAATACAGTTTGGTGCTGATTTATATATTTCTCCAATTTTAAAAGAATATTATGAGTTAAATTTAACGATTCCTCATAGTAATTTAAAAGAAACTTCAGATTTTTCTAGAATTGGAATTTTTGTAGGACACGAATTATTTATCAATAAAATATCCATTGAAACCCAAGTTGGGTATTATGTAAAATATCCTTACGAATATACTGGAAATTTATATGAAACTTTAGGATTAAAACGATATTTTAATAAAAAATGGTTTGCTTCTATACGATTAAAAGCGCACGCTGCAGATGCTGAAACTGTAGAATTGGGAGTAGGAATGAGACTTTAAAAAATTATGAAAAATTTAATTTTAACTTTTTCCCTTTTATTTTCACTTATAGTTAGTTCACAAACTGAAACTATAGAATACTCTAATTTTCAAACGGACTTCTTTTTTGGAATACCAATTGAACACGATAAAAAACTAAAAGACGCTATAGATGGCAATTCATATGGAGTATTATTAAGTTTTAACGCTATAAGCACAAAAAACACAACTTTTAACAAACTTTATAAGTATCCAGAAAGAGGTTTTTCTTTTTTATATCAAAACTTTAATTCGGAAGTTTTAGGTGAAGTTTTTGGCGGATATAGGCATTATAATTATAATTTAAAAAACACCACTACTTCTCATCTAAAACTAATAAGTGGTTTTGGTTTGGGGTATGCTACAAAATCTTATAACCCTATTACTAATTCAAATAACCACGCCATTGGTTCTAAATTACTAGCTTCTGCTTATTTAAAATTGCAATTTTTTCAATTGTTAAAAAAAGAACGGTTAAGTGTAAATACAGGTATTAGTCTAATTCATTTTTCTAATATTGCGTTTAAAAATCCGAATTTAGGCATTAATACTATAAACCTTCACGTAGGTTTTAATTATTTATTAGCGCCTATAAACCATGTACCTTTACAAAAAGAAACCGTTTTTAATGAACTCGATAAAAAGGTCAATTTTAATTTAATTTTACGTGGTGGCTATAACGAATCTTTAGAAATAGATAGTGGTATATTTCCATTTTATACCGTTACTTTTTATGCAAATAGAACCATTAATAAATTCTCTGATATAACTTTTGGGACAGATTATTTTAAATCGGAATTTTTAAAAAATCATATTAAAAATAAAAATTTAGAAGAAGGAAAATCTTATAATGAAAATGATTTTGCCAGAATTGGAATATTTGTGGGGCACGAATTAATTCAGAATAACTTTTCTTTTGTTTCTCAAATTGGATATACAGTCTATTATCCTTTTCCTTATGTTAGTAGAGTTTATGAGCGTTTTGGATTAAAATACAAATTAGGAAAACAGTTATTTTCTGAAGTTACAATGAAAATAAATTTATTTAGAGCCGAAGCTTTAGAAGTTGGTTTAGGTTATAAATTTTAAAATTAATTTTGATGAAAAAAATAGTTTATATATTTTGTTTAATTACACTTTTTAGTTGTGATAGTGAAGATGCAGGCGACTGTTTACAAACAGCAGGTGAAATAATACAACAAGAATTTAATGTATCTAGTTTCACTAAAATATTAGTAAATAAAAAAGTTGCATTAATAATTAAAGAAGGTCCAGTTCAAAAAGTGGTTGTAGAAACTGGCGAAAATTTAATGCCTGACATGGAGGTTCAAGTAATTGATGATCAAATAATTTTAACTAACCACAACACATGTAATTTTTTTAGAGATTATGGTATTACCAAAGTTTATATTACATCTCCAAATATAACAGAAATTAGAAATGCCTCTGAATTAAATGTTACTTCAGAGGGTGAATTAACGTTCCCATCGCTGTATCTAAGATCGTCTGGTGAAAAAAATAAGTTTTTAGCAGTTGGAGACTTTAATTTAAATATTAATAATTCTAAAGTTACTGTTTTAAGTAATGGCATTTCAAATTTTTATTTATCTGGAAAAACAAAAGATCTAACAATTTATTTTGCAAGTGGAGATACACGTTTTGAGGGTAAAAACCTTATATCAGAAAATGTTACAATTTTGCAAGTAAGTTCTAATGATATTTTAATTCATCCAACTGAAAGTTTAAAAGGCTCAATACGTTCAGTTGGTGATGTTATTTCTTTTAACAAACCTCCTATTATTGAAGTTGAGGTGTTAAGTAAAGGAAAGTTGATTTTTAAGTAATCTCATTTAAGTTTCATTGAGGAGTTTTGATAAAACCTGAAGCAATCTGTTAGTTTTAGACTTAAAACATACTCCTTTTTTATAAGTAACAATTTGCTGCAGTCGTGTTTTTTATTCTATTTCAAACACTTCTTCGCAAAGACGCTATATTTTTTAATAAAACATATACGTTTACTTTGGAATTAACTCTCTAAACAAACTTTCTAAATTTTTATTTTTCGTATTTAGTTTAAGTGTTTTTAAACCATTATCGTGTGCAAAATCAAAAACACAAGGACGCATATCTTTTGATGTATTAAAAACTAATAACCAACTCGTATCGTAAATGTTCTCAGCAGATTTCAAATTAGGTATCGTTTCTATAAATTGTTTTTCTATTTTAAAATCAAATTCAACTTCAATCACTTGCTCTTGATTTTTTTTAAGCTCTATTAAATTTTCATCAGCTATAATATTTCCTTTATTTATTATAATAACACGGTCGCATATTGCATCTACTTCCTGCATAATATGTGTTGAAAAAAGAACTGTTTTATTTTTACCAATTTCTTTAATTAAACTTCTTATTTCTATTAATTGATTTGGATCTAAACCAGTTGTTGGTTCATCTAGAATTAACACATCTGGATTATGTAATAAAGCAGCTGCCAATCCAACTCGCTGCCTAAAGCCTTTAGAAAGTTGCTTAATTTTTTTGTGAGCTTCTGGAGTTAAACCTACTTTTTTTATTATTTCTTCAACTTCAATTTTAGGTATTTTATATATTGAAGCATTAAACAATAAATACTCTTTAACATACATTTCTAAATAAAGTGGATTGTGTTCTGGCAGATAACCTATGTTTTTTTGAGCATCTAATTTATGAGTATTAATATTATAATTACTAACCAAAACTTCTCCTTTGGAAGCAGTTATAAATCCTGTAATAATTTTCATCATAGTAGATTTTCCTGCTCCATTTGGACCTAAAAACCCAACTATTTCCCCTCTTTTTATAGAAAAACTAACATTATTTAATGCTTTCTGATCTTTATAAAACTTGGTAATATTTTTAATTTCAATAGACATTTAACAAAAATACATTTTAATTACAATTAGTTGTTACAAATTAACGTTGTATGCGTCATATAATTTTAAGAACTTTGAAAAAAATAATTATGGGCTGTTTAAGAGTACTACTTTGCATCATTTTTCCACCATTAGCAGTTGTTGATAAAGGTTGTGGATCTATAATTATTGTATTTATTTTAACTTGTTTGGGCTGGATTCCTGGTGTAATTGCAGCTTTAATAATCAACAATAATCCGAATAATTAATGCAAAAAGTTATATTACAAGATTTAGGTTTAAAAGATTATAAAGAAACTTGGGATTATCAAGAAAAATTATTTCAAGGTATTATTGATATAAAAATTGATAATAGAAAAAATGATAGTGAAAACAATACTCCAAGTTATTTTGTTTTTGTAGAACATCCGCATGTTTATACTTTAGGTAAAAGTGGCGATTTAAGTAATTTATTATTAAATGAAGCGCAGCTTGAGCAAAAAGGAGCCACGTTTTATAAAATAAATCGTGGTGGTGATATTACCTACCACGGACCAGGACAAATTGTTGGTTACCCAATTTTAGATTTAGATAATTTTTTTACTGACATTCATAAATACTTACGTTTTTTAGAAGAAATTATTATAAAAACTTTAGCTGAATACAATATAAAAGCTGAACGTAGCAAAGGTGAAACCGGAGTTTGGTTAGATGTAGGAACTCCATTTGCGCGTAAAATTTGTGCAATGGGCGTTAGAACTAGCCGATGGGTTACTATGCACGGGTTTGCATTAAATACTAACACTAATTTAGGTTATTTTGACAATATTATTCCCTGCGGAATTAAAGGAAAAGCAGTGACTTCTATGGAAGCTGAATTGGGTAAAAAAGTTGATTTAGACGAAGTAAAAGCAAAAATTTTAAACCATTTTACTGAGTTATTTAATGTTGAGTTTATAAGTTAAAATAGGATGAGAATCTGGTTCAAGTTCAGCATAACAAAACTTTCAACCTTTTAAACTTTGCGGTTTTCAACTTAAAATTTAATCCTCTTCGTTGTAATACACTTTATAGAATTTCATTTTTTTCTCCTCGTCGTAACCTTTTTCTAAATATTCGCTTGAAGCATCAGGCGCATCAATATCCAATTTAATTTCAATATTGGTGTCTAATTTAATTTCAGTTTTAATTTTTTGTTTTTGTTTCTTTAAAACTATGTCGGAAATAGCAAACTGATTTCTAACCAATACATCGTTAATTTCTTCAAATTGCTTTTTATAATTATCAAACAACGGCTTAAAATCCTCATTTTCTTCAAAAACCTCATCTTTAAAATCGTGAATATTTACATCTTCATTTTCTTTAAAGAAATCTACTGTTTTAGCTAAAAATTTTGACTTTTCCTGCACTCCAAAATCTTGTTTTATCACTTCTTCAGAAAAATCTTTACACATTTCTATGTAATTTTGAGTATGCTGATTGCTATCATCGGCATATTTTACATTTAAAAAGTTTTTAATCCAATATTGCGCATCATAATTATTGGTATCAACACTTAAAACCACCCTTCCTTCAGCATCAGAAGAATTAATAATTAAGCAACCTTTATCTAGTTTTTTGGTACTTATTCCTTTCTGAACAAAAACATCTAAACTGTCTTTTTCCATAAAAGTTTGAAAGAAATTTATCTTATTTTCAATTTTAAAAATTCCTATTGCATTTGTAAGAATATCATTATATTCAATATCTTCAATAAGTGCAATAATAACATCTCCAACTTTAATTTGCGCTGAATTAGATTGTTCAAATAAATGATTTACAATGTGTTTAGAAATATCTACAAAAGAAGTTTCATCTTTAAAAATTTCTGTTGAATAGTTATTAATTTCGTTCAACTCAATATTTGCGTGGTGGTTAAAACGAAAACTTTCTGCAACATTTACAAAAGGTTTCAATAAAAAAGGTTTCATTAACTCATAGCTTTCTTCATCGAAAGTTATAATATCTTCAGAAAAAATATTAGTAGCACTATTAAATTTGTTTCCAACTTTATGAATTATAAATTTTGTAATTGAAGCTCTTGTACGTTTTATCATTTTTCGTTGTATTAAGAACGCAAATGTAAAATTTTAATAACACATTTTCAGAAATTACAACTCTAATTTTAGTTGCTCTGGAAGTAAACGAAATGTTTTTCTATGATATGACGTAATTCCAAATTTTTTAATGGCTTCTCTATGTTGTTTTGTTGGGTAACCTTTGTTTTTTTTCCAATAATACTCAGGAAATTCTAAATCTATTTTTTGCATAAACTCATCTCTATAGGTTTTTGCTAGAACAGACGCTGCAGCTATACTCATAAATTTAGCATCGCCTTTAACAATTGTTTTATGAGGAATATTTTTAAATGGTTTAAATTTATTACCATCTACAATTATGTGCTCTGGAGCTATAGAGAGCTTTTCTATTGCTGTGTGCATTGCTAAAATAGATGCTTGCAAAATGTTTATTTCGTCAATTTTTAGCTCATTTATATAAGAAACCGAATAAGCTAAGGCATTTTCTTCAATAAAAGGTCTCAGTATTTCACGCTGTTTTTCTGTTAATTGCTTAGAGTCGTTTAATAATGAATGTTCAAAGTTATCGGGTAGAATTACAGCTGCAGCAACAACAGGGCCAGCTAAACAGCCTCTTCCAGCTTCGTCTGTACCGACTTCTACTACGTTTTTTAAAAAATATTTTTGAAGTCCCATATATCTATATTAAACTTGTAAAATTAAAAAAGTTATCATTGCAATTTACTATTATTATTTTCGTTCAAATAATTTACCTTTGCTACTTTATATAATTTATGAAAAAAATATTAGTAACATTATTTTTAGGGTTTTCTTTTTTAAATATTTCGGCGCAAGTAATTAGACCAGACCGCGACAATGGTTTATTTAAATCTGATACTACATCATTTAAAGATGCGGTTAAAATTAAACTTAGTGGAAAAACTAAGTACACAGATTATAGAATGTTTTCTGTACATAATGATACTTTAGTTATTGATACCACATTAACTTTACAAAAAGATTTTAAATTTAACTACCTTAGAAAAGATAATTTTGAATTATTACCTTTTCATAATCAAGGACAAACTTTTAATAAATTAGGATTTGATTTTGAAGGCAATTCAGTTTTTCCAGCTATGGGAATGAATGCTAAACAATTTAATTACTATAGTGTTGATAATATAAAATATTATAAAGTTCCTACACCAACTTCCGAGTTTATGTATAGAACTGGCTTAGAACAAGGACAAGTTTTAGATGCATTCTTAACAATGAATACTTCACCTCAATTTAACTTCTCTTTAGCTTATAAAGGATTGCGTTCTTTAGGAAAATACAGACAGTCTTTAGCAAGTCATGGTAATTTTAGAACCACTTTTAATTACAATTCTAAAAAGAAAAATTACTATTTAAAAGGGCATTTTTATTCGTTTGACTTTCTAAATGAAGAAAATGGAGGTTTAACAGAAGAGTCTATAAATTACTTTGAAATTAATGATCCAAACTATACAGATCGTGGGCGATTAGAAGTTAATTTTACCGATGCAGAAAATATGTTTGAAGGAAAACGGTATTATGTGAACCAAAGTATTACACTTTTCTCTAAAAAGAATCAACTTACCAAAAAGCATCTAAAAAACGAACTGTTATTGGAGCAAAAGAAAACAGATTCTATAAATAACGTTCTTGCCCTTAAAGCAACAGATTCTATAAATAACATTCTTGCTCTTAAAGCTGCAGATTCTATAAATAATATTCATCCTCTTAAAGCAGCGGATTCTATACGTTTGGATTCTATTAACTTATTAATTTCAAAAGAAATAGTAGCTTCAGATTTAAAACCTAAAGATTCACTTTCAATTTCTGTTAAAAAGAATGATTCTATTTCAAAAATAAAAAAAGAGTTGGCTTTAAATAAAAAAGACAAAACAGAATCTAATAAATCTCCTAAAGATTCCACAAAAGTTAAAATTTCTAAATTAGATTCAATTAAAAGTATAAAAGATAATTTAATATTAAAGTTAGGACATACATTTATGTATGAAACCAAGCATTACAGATTTAAAAAAGATGCTCCTGAAACTTTCTTTGGAGAATCTTATGAAACTTCTATTAGCGATCATACTTCCTATCAAAATATGGAAAATCAGCTCTATTTAGAGTTGTACACCCCATATACTGGAACATTAAGAGCAAAAGCAAATCATTATAAATACAATTACCATTACAATAGTATTTTGTATTTAGACACTATTACAATTTCCGACAAATTAAAAGGAAATGTTCTTGCTGTAGGAGCAGATTGGAACGCAAAAATTGGCAACTTAAATTTAACTGCTGATGCTACTTCAATTATTTCTGGAGATTTAACAGGACATTCTATAAAAGCTTCAGTAAATTATAAAAAAGACAGTATTTTTAGCATTAAGGGATATGCTGAAGTTACTTCAAAATCACCAAGTTTAAATAAGCTATTATATCAAAGTGGATTTAAAGATTACAATTGGAAAAACAATTTTGATAACGAAAAAATAAAAAGTGCAGGTGCTGAATTTAAATTAAACAAATGGGGAAATATTAATGCTTCTTACAATTTAATAGATAATTATACATATTTTGATACAATTTCTCGTCCAACTCAAGCAAAACAAACTTTAAATTATATTAAAGTAACAGCCAATCAATATTTTACATTTAGAAATTTTACCTTAGACAATACAGTTATGTACCAAACTGTTTTAGAAGGCGAATCCTTTTTTCATGTGCCACAAATAGTTACTAGAAACACGTTGTATTATGCGAATTATGTATTTAAAGGAAAACCACTTTATTTGCAAACTGGGATAACTTTTAAATATTTTACAGCTTTTAAAGCAAATGCTTACAATCCACTTTTAAGTGAATTTGTTTTACAAGATGAAACCGAAATTGGGAACTATCCAATCTTAGATTTCTTTTTTAATATGCAAGTACGTAGAACCCGAATCTTTTTAAAAGTTGAAAATTTTGGAGCTGGTTTTACAGGCAGAAATTACTATAGTGCGCCAAATCATCCCTACAGAGATTTAACAGTTCGATTTGGTTTGGTTTGGAATTTCTTTATTTAATTCTAGTCAAAAAAACCTTCTAAAAAATACTTTAATAAAATAATTATTTTACCAATTGCTTTATTTTAATATTTAATGCGGCAAAAAGCAAGGTCATAAATGGACTTAACCAATTAAAAATTGCATACACAAAATAATCTGCAACACTTACACCTAAAACAGTAGATTGATAAGCTCCGCAGGTGTTCCAAGGAATTAAAACTGAAGTTACAGTTCCAGAATCTTCTAAACTTCTACTTAAATTTTCAGGGGCTAACCCTTTATCTTCATAAGCTTGTTTAAACATTTTACCTGGAATTACAATTGCCAAATACTGATCTGATGCAATGGCGTTTAAACCTAAACAACTTATAACAGTACTTGTAAACAAGCCAAATACAGAAGTAGCAATTTTTAATAATGCATCTGTAATTCTTGTTAAAGCACCAATAGCGTCCATAATTCCACCAAAAACCATAGCACAAATGATCAAATATATGGTCCAAAGCATTCCTTGCATTCCGCCTGCACTAAAAAGTTCGTTTAACTTTTCGTTTTCAGTTACAATTTCAGTATCAATAAATATGGCACTTACAATTGAATTAAAGTTCGAATCAGACAAACTTCCTAATATTTCAGATTGAAAAATAAATGCAAAAACTGCCGCTAATAAAACCCCAACTCCAAGTGCTATTAAAGGTTTTGTTTTGGTTACAATTAATACAATTACAGCAACGGGAACTATAAATAAATAAGGTGAAATATGAAATGTGTTTTTAATAGTATTTAGCAAACCGCTAACATCTGCGTTTCCAGAAGTATCAATATTTAAACTAATAATACTAAAAACAATTAACGTGATTATAATTGTTGGCACAGTGGTAATTGTCATATAGCGTATATGGGTAAATAAATCTGTCCCTGCCATTGCTGGTGCCAGATTTGTAGTATCACTTAAAGGCGACATTTTATCTCCAAAATAAGCACCTGAAATAACTGCTCCAGCAATCATACCTGTTGGAATACCTAATGCGCTTCCAATACCTACCAAAGCAATTCCAACAGTAGCAGAAGTTGTCCAAGAACTTCCTGTTGCAATAGAAATTAATGCAGCAATAACTAAAGAAGCTGGTAAAAATATTGATGGATTTAACACTTGAAGACCGTAATAAACCATTGCTGGTATAATACCACTTACCAACCAAGTTCCTGCTAGAGCTCCTACCAAAAACAATATTAAAATAGGAATTAAAACACTTTTTAGGTTGTCTAAAATTTCAACAACCATAGCTTTAAAATTCACTTTATTAAAAAACCCAACTATTGCGGCAACCAAACCTCCTAATAACAAAATAAACTGATTGGAGTAATCACCTAACAAAACACCATCTGCAAAAAAAATATTATATGCTAACATTAACATTAAAGCCACCACGGGAATAAGTGCTTCTAAAAAATTGAGTTCTAAATTATTTATAATATCGTGGTCTTCTGTTTCTGTGATCTTCTTATTTTCCTGCATGTATCATATTTAGAAATGTAATAATACACAAAATTGAAAGTTTACACAAATTTAAAGCCCCATTCAAATTAAGAAATGAGGCTTGGAAGAAAATAAAAAAATATAATTTTATAAAATACCTACTTTTTTCATACACATTCTCATGGCTCTATAAGTGCGTTCAATATCGTTATCTAATCCAATAGAAAAACGAATAATACCATCGGATAATCCCATTTCTTTTTGTTCATCTTCTGGAATTTCAGAAGAGGTACTTGTTCCTGGTGCACTAAATAACGTTTTGTAAAAACCTAAACTTACTGCTAAATATCCTAAATTTTCATGTTGCATAAGTTCCATTAACTCATTGGCTTTCTCTAAATTACCAACATCTAAAGTTAAAATTCCACCAAAACCATATTCTTTATTGTACATAGCTTTAAATAACTCATGATTCGGGTGACTTTTAAGACCTGGATACACAATTTTTAATCCATCTGCTTCAAAATGCTCTGCCAAATACAATGCGTTTTCACTGTGTTTTTTCATTCTAATATGAAGCGTCCTTAGGTTTTTTAAAATACTTGCTGCTCTTAAACTATCCATTACCGGACCTAACAACATTGCTGCTCCATCGTTAACGTTTCTTAAACTGTCAATAAATTCTTGACTTCCACAAACTACTCCTCCAACGGTATCATTTGTTCCGTTTATAAATTTTGTTAGACTATGAATTGTAATATCTGCACCCAATTTTTGAGGTGAAATTATTAATGGAGAAAATGTATTATCTACCACCAATAAAATATTGTGTTTTTTTGCAATTTTAGACAATTCGGCAATATTCGCAATTTCTAATAATGGGTTACTAATTGCTTCACAATAAATCATTTTTGTATCTGAAGTAATTGCGTTTTCTACGGCTTCTAACGAAGTAATATCTACAAAAGATGCTGATATATTAAATCTTGGAGCAAAGTTCTTAAGAAAGGCATAACTTCCACCATAAATAGTTCTACTAGAAACAATATGATCTCCTGCGCCACAAACTTGTAAAAATACAGAAGTTATTGCTCCCATTCCAGAAGCGGCAACATTTGCAGTTTCAGTAAACTCCATAGCAGCCAAAGCTTCACTTAAATATAAATTACTTGGACTTGTATGACGTGAATATAAATAACAACCTTCTGCATGCCCCTCAAAAGTGTCGAGCATTGTTTTTGCGTGAATAAAAGTATAAGTTGCTGAATCTGAAATTGAAGGGTTTACTCCTCCAAACTCTCCAAAATATTGTAAATCTTGAATACTATTTGCTGGTTTATTGCTCATGACTAAAGTAATTTAATTATTAAAACACTCTAAAAATAGCACTAACAAACTATATATTCCGTTAAATATACCTAAAACACTAATATTTACTGTTAAAATATATAATAAAAGAATTTAAAACTGTTATTGAGGTTATTTTTTTTAATTTTAGTGAAAATTACTACAATGAACAAATTAGATATTATTGACAGTCAAATTTTAATGCTTTTACAACAAAATTCTAAAATGAATATTAAAGAAATTGCGTTAAAAATTGGGTTAACAGCTACACCAACATACGACAGGATTAAGCGTTTAGAAAAATCTGGAATTATTACACATTATAAAGCTGAAATAAACAGAGAAAAAGTAGGTTTAGATTTGGTAGTTTTTTGTCAGGTAACACTTCAAGTACATTCTAAAAAATTGATTACACAATTCGAATATGCTATTGAAAAAATGCCCGAAGTTGTTGGGTGTTTTCACATTGCAGGAAACTTTGATTACTTGTTGAAAATTGTAACACCAAATATTAAATCGTATCAGTTTTTTTTAAAAAATAAATTGTCTGTTTTAGAATCTGTATCTAACGTGCAAAGTAATTTTGTTATGAGCATGGTAAAAGAAAATACTATTTATGAGTTAACTTAAAAAAAAAGCCTGAATTAAAATTCAGGCTTTTTTAAATTATATTTATTCTTTTATTTTTTGGCTACAATTGTAACTTGTAAATCAAATTCATCATTTATAAACTTCTCTTTCAAATCATTAAAAAAAGATTTTGATTTAAATTTTACATTAAAATCTGCTCTATTAATTTTAAAAACAGTACTTTTTAAAGTAACTAAATCATCGGTTTTTGAAACTTCACTAGAAAATGAAATTTCTTTTGCAATCCCTTTAATTGTAATTTCCCCTATAATTGTAGCGGCACCATTTTCGTGCATTTCTACTTGACTTATTTCAAATTTTGCAGTTGGAAAAGCTTCAACTTCAAAAAAGTCTGGCGATTTTAAATGCCCTTCTAATTTAGCACTTCCATCTGCATCTTTAATTGTAGCCATATCTGCAACAAACAAACCTTGAGTAATATATTTATCTTGCATTGTTATTGATCCCGATTGCAAGGAAATTGTTCCATTATGCGAACCTGTTGGCTTATAACCTTTCCAAGTTACTGTTGAACTTGTAACATCTACTATAAACTTTTCTTGTGCAGATACTGCCGAAATCGAAAATACCAAAAATACGACTGATACTAATGTTGCTAATTTTTTCATTGTAATTCTTTTTAGTTAATACTATTTAAACAGTGTGTTTTAAGATAATCTTTATACAGATATCAATGTAAAAACAACTTGCAAACACTAAAGTACTTATTTTGAAGCATTAACTTCAAAAGAAATTTCAAATTCATCATTAATAAATTTATCTTTTATATTTTCGAAGAATTTTTTTGACTTGTATTTAATATCAAATTCAGTTCTATCAATTTCAAAAGGTGCTCCAGAAAGCTGTATTCCAGTAGCTGTGTTTTTTAATGTTGCTGGAAACTCTATGCTTTTTGTAATTCCTTTAACGGTTAAATTTCCTTTAATTAAAGTATTTTCGTTTTGCGTAACTTCAATTATTTCAAAAGTTGCTGTTGGATTGTTTTCTATATTAAAAAAATCTCCGTTTTCTAAATGTCCTTTTAATTTTGCGTTGTATTCATCATCTGCTGGAATGTCTAAAACCGTAATTGTAGTCATGTCAAACACAAAATTCCCACCAACTAGCTTTCCTCCTTTCACTTCTAAAGTACCATTTTTAATTGCTACAGTTCCATTGTGAGTTCCTGTAGGCTTAAATCCTTTCCAATTTAATAAAGAAGTTTCTGTATTTGCAGTATAATTGGCATCGGCTATTCCCTGAACTTCAGTTTTTGCTTCTGCTGCATTCTTTTCTTGTTTTGCTTTTTCTTTACAAGAAATTAATAGTATCGATAATATTAATATTGATAAGATTTGTTTTTTCATTTTTTAGTAGTTTTTAGCTTAATTTTGATTAAATACAATAGTAGTAAAAAATAAACAATATGTTAAATTATTCATTTTATTTTAAGAGTTTTTTAACTATAAAATCAGCCTTTTGTCAGCACAATTGTTTCTAAACTTTTATCTATAACCATTTTGTAAAACTCTTTTAATTCTTCATAGTTTGCAGTAGGAAACGAAATTGTATCTATTTTAAAATGAGAACTTACATTAATAATATTTCCGCTTGTAGAAATATAAAACTTATAAGATCCATAATTATTTGGTAATTTCACATAAATACTCTCAGGAATAGATTCTATAACATAACCCTCTGGAATTAGTATATTAACCAACTTTTTAGATGACAATGTTGTTCCAAAATTAATAGGATATTCTCTTTTCTTTAACTTAAACGGAGATGTTGTTGTTGCTTCAAAAAACAATGGTTTAAAAAACATTTTATCCCCAACAACATCTATTAAATTTTCGGAATAAAACTTATAAGTTTCCATCACAGGTTTATAAGCTTCCTTCTTACCGGACAATTCAAAATCAGAAATTTCTAATCCACCTTTATTTTCTTCTAATTTTATAACAATATCATCATTTTTAATTGCAGCATATTTTTCTCTATAGTTTAACGCTTGATGATTTAAATAATTAGTTCTATTTTGTCCTTTAATAATACCCTCCTCATCAATTTCAACTCTTAAGATAGTTACAGTTGCTGCTGGTTTTACAGGATCTAAACTTACAGTTTCAGAGCTTCCATTATCTCTAATTAACCTACCTTCCCCATTTAAAGCTCTAAAAGGCAAAATATTTGGAGTACTATATTTTTCAGTTGCATCTAACAACACTAATCCCTCAGGTAATTTAACAGCTGCAACAACGTAATTAAACCCATCAATTGTAGGGAAAAAGGAAATTCCATGGGCTCTTGTACTCAATATTACTGGATTAGCTTCTAAACCAGCTTTATTAAGCATAGAAACTAAATTTAAATTAATATCAAAAACATTTCCTACAGCTTCTTTATAAGCTTTTCTTGTTCCATTAAATTTAGTAATACCATTATATTTATTCCACTTAACTTTTTGTTTAACAAATTCAAAAATTCCTACAATTTTTTCAGAATCAGTTTTAGCGGCTGCTAAAATAACAGCTAAATCGTCTGAATAATGATTACTTTTATATATTTCAGAACCAAAATCATAATTTTTATAAATAGTTTTAACAACATCTTCCCAAGAGTGTGAATAATATTTAATTGGTTCTCTTGGCCAATGCAGTTCAGAATATTCATATTGAATTGCCGTTTTATAGTTCTCGATATTATTTACATAAGCTTCCTCAATTAAAGCTGGTATGTTAGACACTTCATATGTTTCCAATTTTGAAAGTAAATCAATTTTTACTTCTGAAAAAGTTGCTCTTGAAGTAATATCTCTAACATTTCTTTCTTTTTCAGTAAAGTTTATTGACCTACTTTTTGTTTCAGTTTTAGCAAATACGGGATGGTATCCTTTGAACTGTTTTTTATAGATAAAATATTCAGGAATTTCAACTGAAGCATTCATTTTTTTAACTGGAATTTCATATTGAAATTGCACATCATCTATTCTTTTAAAAGGCGAAGTTAATTTATACCTCCATTCAATTACACTTCCTTCTTTAATATTGGGCATTGTAAATTTTTGCTGCGACCAATACTTATTTCGTTCTTCATCAAAAATATCTTTCCTACTAAGCTTTGTTTCTACAATTTTATTTTTCTCTAAATTATAGGTTATAGCTTTTAAACCACTTATCATTTCTCTTTCATTAGAAGAATTATAATAACTAATTTTATTAGTAGCCCAATCAAAACCTTCTTTATTATATATTTTTAACCTTAAAAAAACTTGTGTAATTACATTAAAGCCTTGATTTGGCACATATTCAAATGAAGTTTTTCTTTCTTTATATAAAATTGCAGCATTTGCTGAGGAATCTAATGGGTAAACTGTTTCTTGTAATTCTTCTTTTGAAACGTCTCCAAATTTATAATTTTGAGAACTTAAAATGTTTGTTGTAAAAACTACAAGAAGTATTAATAAAACCTTTTTCATAATGTATTATTTAATTAAAACTATTTTTGAATTATCATGTTTTTTAATTTTTTTTCTAAAACTTCTATAAAGCTCATAATCTTCTTTTTCGTATTTACCTTCAGTTATTTGAAGCTTTCTTTTATATAAATATGTATTGGAGTCAATTTTATTTATGACAGTTGAATAAGTACCAAATTTTGATTTTAATTCAACATTTTCTGGCAAATATTCTACTTTAAAATTTGTAGGAAGTTTAATTACAACCTCATCTATATCTAAAAAACCTCTTGATATTTCTACAGGTAATTTTCTATCTCTAACTCTTTTTGGTATGCTCGTATTTTTATTAAATGCATTAATAGAAATTAACATTTGCTGATTAGTTAACACTCCGTAATTAGCTGCAGAAAACTCTAAATCCTCCTCATACATTGCTTCTTCCTTATTATTATTGACTTCTATTTTTGAAATATTCATATTATTAATATTTGAAAAATATTTTTTAACTAATAAATCTAGCTCTTTTTGATTCTCACCATCATATCTAAATAAATGATCATCATATTGGGTTCCTGTAGCTTCTATTCTAACTTTTGCCTGAATATCACCTAACTCATTAATTTTAAATTCTCCTTTTGTGAATTGTAAATTTTCTTCAGTTTTATAAATCTTGGTGTGTTTTATTACTCCACCTTCTGGTGTAATAATTAATACATCTCTATTATCTGTAAAGCTTCCTATTTCTGCAAAAGGTTTTGTTTGACTTGTGCATTCTAACCAGAAATCCTGATCGTTAATTGGAACATACAAAATCATATGATTACCTTCAGGTGAAGCTACATCTTTATTGAAATTAATTTTTTCACCTGCATGAATAAGTGTATGATACGATGGAATCCCAACCTCTTTAAGTAGCGCCGAGGTATAGTTAGTAAGTGCTTTACAATCTCCATAGCCTAATTTATCTACATCGCTTGCCAGCATAGGTTTATATCCTCCTATACCTACTTGCACACTTATGTATCTTACTTTTGACTGCACATATTTGTAAACTATTTTAGCTTTTTCAATTGGATCAGAAGTACTACTCGTTAAATCTTTAATTTTTCGCTTTGTTTCCTCGGGTAAACTAAGAGTATTTTGAATTAAATTATCATAATACCATTTACCAAATTCAGTCCAATTTGAAGCAATTCCATTAACACCTTCTAAATTAAATTTATCTATACCAAATTTTACCGTTGGAAGAAATTCTAACAATTCAGGAACATAAGGTTCTTTTTTTAAAGCTTCAATATTATTAATTTTATAGGATATTAAACCTGGAGTTTCAGTTTTAATAATGTCAAAATTTTTAAAATTTTTCTCAGATTTAAACAATTTTATTGTCAAGGGATATTTTAGAGTAAATTCTGCACTCTCAACACTTTGATAAAAGCGATTATTTAAAATCCATCTTGGAATAAAAGCTGTATTTGAAGTTTCAATCTCATATGTATAATAAATTGTATATGGATATGAAACCGTAGTATGATCATAATGAATTAGTCTACCGTCGTTATATAATGATATACCATCGTATGCACTATAATCTCTAAATTCATTTTTTTTAACCTTTTTAATTTCATCTCCATTAACATCATAAATATATGCTTTAACACTATTTATTTTTCTTCTTTTATCATAATGAATTGTAATATCAGCAAGATTATCTGCGAGTTTATTATATACAGTAACAGCTGTTTCACAGCTAATAATCATCTTCTTTTGAGACTCAATTTCAATAGAAATATTTTCAAACCTAATTACAGAATTTGCATCTTTTTTAAGACTTGATGGTATTTCAGAAATGTTAAAATTATAATCTTGTGAATAAATAAAGGTTGTATAAAAAAGTATAAAGAATAGGGCGATTCTTAGGTTTATCATAGCATTAATTTTTTTATAAAAAAACAAAAAAAAATTAACTTAAAGTCTGATAAATCTCATTTTGTATTATTCTTTTACTTTTGAATCAATAATAATAGTTACTGGCCCTTCATTTATTAAAGAAACTTTCATATCTGCTCCAAATTGTCCTGTTCCAACTTTTTTGTTGAGTTCGGTTTCAAACTGGGTAACAAATTGGTTATAAATTGGAATTGCAATTTCGGGTTTTGCTGCCTTAATATAAGATGGTCTGTTTCCTTTTTTTGTACTAGCCTGCAATGTAAACTGACTCACAATTATTGCATCTCCATTAACATCTATTAACGATTTATTCATAACCTCATTTTCATCATTAAAAATTCTGAGGTTTGCAATCTTCTTTGACAACCAATTTATATCTTCTTTTGTGTCTTCAGCAACAATTCCAACTAAAATTAAGAGTCCGTTTTTAATTTCACTTACTACTTTACCTTCAATGGTAACAGAAGCTTCTAAAACTCTTTGAATAACTGCTTTCATATCTTGTTTGTTGGTTTTTAGTCTTTTTACTATTGGCGATTGGCTATTTAAAAACTAACTGTATATATCTGTTCTGTAATGCTCATCATCTCCTTCAACCATTTGCAAATAACTGTTGTACCTTGAGTACGCAATTTCACCATTTTCAATAGCTTCTTTTATGGCACATTTAGGTTCGTTAATATGCAAACAATTATTGAATTTACAGTTAGATTTTAATTTAAAAAATTCTGGAAAATAATCTGTTATTTGATGTGGTTCAAAATCTACAACTCCAAAACCTTTAATTCCAGGTGTATCAATAATAAATCCGCCAAAACTTAAATGAAACATTTCAGCAAATGTGGTGGTATGCATTCCTTGTTTATGCTGTTTAGAAACTTCCTTTGTTTTTAAATTAAGCGTTGGTTCAATGGCATTAATTAAGGTAGATTTTCCAACACCCGAATGTCCAGAAAACATAGTGGTTTTATCTTTCATTAGGACTTTTACCTCATCAATCCCAATATTTTTTGTTGCAGAAATTGCAATACATTTATAACCAATATCTGTATAAATGGCATCTAATTCTGCCAATTTATCCAATTCTTCATCTGAATACATGTCTAATTTATTAAACAATAATACAGTTGTAATATTATAAGCTTCTGCTGTAGCCAAAAACCGATCTATAAAACCTGTAAATGTTGGAGGATTATTTATGGTAATTAACAAAAAAGCAACATCTATATTGGCAGCAATTATATGTGTTTGTTTTGAAAGATTCACAGATTTACGAATAATATAATTCTTTCTTTCAAGTATTTTATTTATAACGCCAGTCTCTTTTCCTTCTTCAAATTCAAATATAACAGAATCTCCAACCGCAACTGGATTGGTACTTTTTATTCCTTTTATTCTAAATTTTCCTTTTAATCTACAATCAATAGTATCACCATTTTCATCAAATACTGTATACCAACTTCCAGTCGATTTTGTTACAACTCCTTTCATCTGTTTCTACTTATTGTTTTTAAGATGTAATAGAACATCAAATTTATTATAAAAAATAGACGTTTTATAATTACAAATATAATATAGTTTAAAAGCAATTAGCTAAATACAAGGTTTAAATTTAATTACGCTTACATTTTACTTAAAAAGTGAAATTAATTTTATACATTTAAATTACTTCTCATAGAAGAAATTATATTAAAAAGAGTTTTAAAATGGGCAAAAAAAAACTGAATAGAAAAAAATTAAATCCGCAAAATCCAATTTTTACTGGTTTAAAATATACCGACGATTTTAAGTTACAACTCTTTACATATAATAAAAATGAATTGTATGAAAACAGTAATTTTTTAGAAAAAGATTTTAATGGCTTTACTGATGAAACAAAGCAATATTGGTTAAACACACACGCAATACACGATGCAGATAAAATAAAAAGTATCTGTAAAAAAACTGGAGTTCACGATTTGGTAATTCAAGATATTTTAGATGTAAATCAAAGACCCAAATTTCAAGTATATGAGGATTACATATTTTTCACTATAAAATCTTTATTACCCTCAGAAATTATAAAAATTGAAGAAACTTCAGAACAATTAAGTTTTATTTTAGGTAAAAACTTTTTAATATCCTTTCAAGAAAGAAAAGCAGATCATTTTGAACATGTGAGACAAAGATTGAGAGAAAATATTGGAATTTTACGTGAAAGAACTACAGATTACTTACTCTATCTTTTACTCGAATCTATATTAGATAATTATTTTAAAACAATTGATAACATAGAAGAAAAAGTTGAAAACTTTACACTTATTGATATTAATGAAGATCCTTCACCAGAATTATTAAATACCATTGAAATTTACAAAAGACAATTACATATTATTAAAAAAACAATTATTCCAATACGCGATTTTGCGACAAAAATTGAGCGTGAACAATTTAATCTTATCCAACAAAAACACATCAAATATTTTTTTGAAATTAAAGACATCTGCCTTACACTTTTAGACAATTGTGATAAAATTGAAGCAAGATTAGAGAGTAACATCAATTTGTTTTTTTCTATTCAAGGACATAGAATGAATCAGGTTATGAAAACGCTTACCGTTGTATCCACAATTTTTATTCCGCTTACTTTTTTAGCGGGTATTTATGGTATGAACTTCGCTAATATACCAGAACTAACTTGGAAATGGGGATATGTTGGTTTTTGGGTGATTATATTGGTTATTTTTATTCTTATGTTGTTTTATTTCAGAAGAAAAAAATGGTTTTAATATGTAATTTATTACTGTAACTATTTCTAAATTTAATAATTATTAATCAAAAATATTGCATAATTTTACTTTGTAAATACAGTAAGGAGAATAGTGCTTTTTTAGCTGTATAGTACTTATTTAAAACAATTTACTACTATAAAAATGAAAGATATAGAAAACATAGAATTAACTTATTTAACTTTAGATGACTATCAAGAACTTAAAGCTGCTATGATAGACTCTTACACAACTATGCCAAATTCTTTTTGGAGAGAACATCAAATAGCTTCTTTAATAGATCGTTTTCCAGAAGGACAAGTTGTTATAAAAATTAATGATCAAATTGCTGGTTGTGCACTCTCAATTATTGTAGATTATAATAGTTTTGATGATCACCACTCGTACAAAGAAATTACAGGAAATTATACATTTAGTACCCATACTGCAGATGGAGATGTACTCTATGGCATTGATGTTTTTATAAAACCACAGTACAGAGGTTTGCGCCTTGGACGAAGGTTATATGATTACAGAAAAGAATTGTGCGAGCGCCTTAACTTAAGAGGTGTTGCTTTTGGTGGAAGGATTCCAAATTATCATAAATATTCAGACAAATTATCACCTAAAGAATATATTTCAAAAGTTAGAAGAAAAGAAATTCACGACCCAGTATTAAATTTTCAAGTTTCCAATGATTTTCACCCAACAAAAGTGTTGAAAAATTATTTAGAAGGTGACGATGCCTCCAATGATTATGCTGTGCTTTTAGAATGGGATAACATATATTATGAGAAAAAATCTAAAAAAGCTTCCGTTATAAAAAAAGTAATTCGTTTAGGGTTAATTCAATGGCAAATGCGACCTTATAAAGATTTAGAAGAACTTATGACCCAAGTAGAGTTTTTTGTAGATGCTGTTTCAGGTTATCGCTCAGATTTTGCTTTATTTCCAGAATTTTTTAATGCGCCGTTAATGGCTAAAAACAACCATTTAACCGAAGCCGAAGCAATTAGAGAACTCGCAAAAGATACTGAAGAAATAGTTAAACAATTCTCTCAGTTATCCATTTCATATAATATAAATATAATTTCTGGTAGTATGCCCGAAATGCAAAATGGAAAATTATACAATGTAGGTTATTTATGTAAAAGAGATGGTACTGTTGAAAGGTATGAAAAACTTCACGTAACCCCAGATGAAGCAAGGGTTTGGGGACTTCAAAAAGGACATGAACTAAAAAGTTTTGACACAGACTGCGGAAAAATTGGAATCTTAATTTGTTACGATTCTGAATTCCCAGAATTAAGTAGAATTTTAGCAGATGAAGGAATGGATATTTTATTTGTGCCATTTTTAACCGATACACAAAACGGCTATTCAAGAGTTAGAAATTGTTCTCAAGCCAGAGCAATTGAGAACGAATGTTATGTTGCAATTGCAGGTAGTGTTGGAAATTTACCGAAAGTTCAAAATATGGACATTCAATATGCCCAATCTATGGTATTTACTCCCTGTGACTTTGCGTTTCCTGCTAACGGAATAAAAGCAGAAGCAACTCCAAACTCTGAAATGATCTTAATTGCCGATGTTGACATTGATCTGCTAAGGCAACTTCACCAATTTGGAAGTGTTAGGAATTTAAAGGATAGACGTAAAGATTTATATGAATTAAAAAAACTTTAACTAACACTTTTCTTATGTAAAACTACCCCAGAAGTTAATAGATAAAACAAAAAATATGAATAAGTTAAACAGCATAATTCAAGATTTTAAAAGCTGGGAATCTAGTGAATTAATTATTGATTTTTTTCAATTTACGCTATGGCTAATAATTATTCTATTAATTTCCTGGGCCATAAGAAAAAGTATTAATAAAAAAATTTCTGATAACACAAATCGCTATCGAATTAAAAAAATAGTTCGTATTGGAAGTTATATATTAATTGTTTTTTTAATATTAATAACATTTACTGGAAGTTTAGAATACCTTACAGTTTCTATTGGTTTAATTAGCGCTGCTATAGCTTTTGCTTTACAAGAAGTAGTTTTAAGTATTGCAGGTTGGTTTGCTATATTTGGTTCAAATATGTACAAACCTGGAGACCGAATTAAAATTAATAATATTAAAGGAGATGTAATTGATATTGGGATTACAAAAACTACTTTAATGGAAATTGGAGATTGGGTTTCTAGCGATAATTATAATGGTCGGATTGTAAAAATTAGCAATTCTTTTGTGTTTAAAGGTGCTGTTCATAATTATTCAACAGATTTTCCTTTTGTTTGGGATGAAATAAACCTCCCAATAAAATATGGTTCTGATATTACTCTTACCAATAAAATTATACAAAAGATAGCAGACACTCAACTTTCAAAATATGCCAATTTTGCAAAAGAAGATTGGAAATTAATGGTTAAAAAATATTTAATAGAAAATGCCATTATTGAGTCAACATTAACCCTAAAATTAACCGATAATTGGATCGAATTTAATCTTAGATATATTGTTGATTATAAAAAAAGAAGAATCACAAAAAATACTATTTTTTCAGAAATTTTAAATGAAATTAATAACACCAATGGAAAAGTTGAATTGGCATCAGCTACTTTTGAAGTTGTAGGCATACCTCCAGTGCATATTAATGCTGCTAATAAATAATAATTATAAACAACCTAAATTGGAATGATTTTTGAGCGATAAAACTACATATAATAGCTAATTACAGAACACACATGCTATAGATTATCAGACAATTAAACAACAAACAACCTGTAACTTAAAAAATAAAGACAAATGAAAAAAATAATCTATTTTCTAGCAACTGTTTTTTTTATTGTTGGGTGCAGTTCAACAACAAAAACTACAAAAACGGACACACAACTTCCAGAAGGTGCAGTTAGAATTGCTAATGAAGAACTGGAGTACGAAATAATTATTATAGATCCTGGTTTTGAAAATTATTTACTTACCATTGCAAAACCAGCAAACTTTTATTCGCAATCATATTACGAAACAAAAAATAAATTTTATGTTCTAGAATGGAATAGTAGAGCTAGAAATCCTTTAGCATATAACTCTAAAATCTACGAGAACGTAATTGATTACGACTTTAATATAGATTACGGCTTAGATGTAAATTACAAATTATTTAACTATTTTAAATTTGTTGAGTATAAGTACAAGCAACAATTTTAAATTATTCTTTAGTTTTTAAAGAAAATCTTAGCACCAAATAGCCTAATAAACCAGCAATAAAAGAACCTATAATAATTCCCATTTTTGCTGCTCTAACTAAATTATCCTCATCGTAAGCTAGGTTAGCAATAAATAAAGACATTGTAAATCCTAACCCCCCTAGCATACCAGCACCAAATAATTGCTTAAAATTCACATTCTCAGGCAAATCTGCTAACTTTAACTTTACAGCAAAATAGCTTAATAGAAAAATACCGATAGTATTACCTAACACCAAGGCTACGGCAATATTAAAAACTAAATGAGTTGCACCTTCTAGACCTTCAAAACTAATAATAACACCCGCATTTGCCAACGCAAAAATTGGCATAATTAAATAAGAAACCCAACCATGTAATGTATGTTCTATATTTTGAAGTGGAGAATGCACTTTTTCTGAACAACTTTCAATAACATCGATGGCATGTATTTGATCATTCGTTAATAATTGACTTGAAGTAACCTCTTTTTCCTTAAAAATTGACAGTTGTTTTTTTACTGTACTCAAATATTCTGTAACATTTACTTTTCTATGAATTGGAATTGAAAACGCCATTAAAATTCCTGCAATAGTAGGATGAACACCAGATTTTAAAAACAACAACCAAACTATAAATCCTATAATAAAAAACAAATACTGAGAATACACTTTTTTATAACTTAAAAAGGAAACCCCTGCAAATAAAATCATTGCATAACCTATTAAATCCCATTGGATATTTGAACTATAAAAGATAGCAATTACTAAAACAGCGCCAATGTCATCTACAATTGCAAATGCAGTTAAAAATATTTTTATCCCCAAAGGCACACGTTTTCCTAATAATTTTAATATCCCTAAAGTAAAAGCTATATCGGTTGCCATAGGTACTCCCCAGCCTTCCATACCTACTTTTCCTTGATTTAAAAGATAAAAGATTAGTACTGGAAATGCCATTCCTCCAATGGCAGCAAAAATTGGTAGCGATGCTTTTCGTAAAGTTGTTAACTCTCCTGCTAAAATTTCACGCTTAACTTCTAGACCTATTACAAAAAAGAAAATTGCCATTAAACCATCATTAATCCATAGAATTAACGATTTAGATAAATGAAAATCCGTATTTATAAACCCAATTGTAAACTTTTTATACCAAATCTCTTCATACAAATATCCAAAAGACGAATTTGCCCATATAATGGCAAAAATTGAGACTATAAAAAGGATAATACTTGAAGCTGTTTCTAATTTGATAAAACTTTTTAATGGGACACTTATAAATTTCATTTAATTCTTTTTAATTTTATGGAAATATACAATATTTTTTAAAAAACAGCTTTCATATTTTAATAAGGAATTCTAAAAAAAATGGAACAATAATTAGTAATTTAATAAAAAATACGACTCTAAATTTAGTTTATAAACTGTTTCTTAAACCAAAAAGCTATCTAAAAATTTCACTTTTCAGATAGCTTTTTCATCCTATAAAATTAGATTATTATTTCTTAATAACTCTTTAAATTATTTATTTAAGGTTGAGTTGCTTTTAAAGTAGCTACTTTAGCTTTAACCTCTTCTGTTGAGCCCTCTACAATAGTTTCTTCTATAGTTGAAACACCATTAATAATTGTTGTTACTTTAACAGTTGCTACAGCTGTTCCATCATTATTTTTTACCATTTCAACTTCAACACCTTTTTGCTGATTTTGGTTTTCTACAACTACTTCGGTGGTGTTTTGTTCGTTTACATAGGCAGTAATATCAGCAGCATCTAATGCAATACTTGGCGCAATTACCAATGCTACAACCGACATTAATTTCAGTAATATATTTAATGAAGGACCAGATGTATCTTTAAATGGATCTCCAACAGTATCTCCAACAACTGCAGCTTTATGAGCTTCGGTTCCCTTTTTACCTTGCTCTTCAATCATTTTTTTAGCATTGTCCCAAGCTCCACCAGCATTAGATTGGAAAATGGCCATTAACACTCCAGATGTTGTTACACCTGCTAACAAACCTCCAAGCATTTCTGCTCCACCAGCAAAACCTACCAATACTGGAACTGCAAGAGCCAACAAGCCAGGTAAAACCATTTCTCTGATAGATGCTTCTGTGGAAATTTCTACACATTTTTCATATTCAGCATAACCATCTGCTTCATCAAAAATTTTTCTATCTTCGGCTGTTGCTTTAGACATATCCGTGTCATATTTACGCATAATTTCTAAAGCTGCCTTTAATTGAGGTATATCTTTAAATTGACGGCGCACTTCTTCAATCATTGCCATTGCAGCACGTCCTACAGCTTTCATAGATAAGGCTGAAAACACAAATGGTAACATACCACCAATTAATAACCCAGCCATAATATCTGGACGAGAAACATCAATTGAAGTTACATTAGCAGTTTTCATAAATGCCGCAAATAATGCCAACGCAGTTAAGGCTGCAGAAGCAATTGCAAATCCTTTCCCAATAGCGGCAGTAGTATTTCCAACTGCATCTAACTCATCGGTACGTTGACGTACTTCTTCTGGTAGTTCTGCCATTTGTGCAATACCACCAGCATTATCAGAAATTGGACCATATGCATCTACAGCTAATTGAATTCCAGTATTTGCCAACATTCCTACAGCAGCAATTGCAATACCATATAAACCTGCAAAATAGTGAGAAACCATAATTGCTGCAGCAATTAATAATATTGGAAACATGGTAGACATCATTCCAACACCTAAACCTGCAATAATATTTGTTGCAGACCCTGTTTCTGATTGTTTAACAATTGAAAGTACTGGCTTTGTACCAGTACCTGTATAATATTCAGTTACTTTACCAACAGCAAAACCTGCTATTAGCCCCGATAAAACTGCCCAAAAAACACCCATTGAAGTATAAGTAACTTCATCAGACACCCAGCTTTCAGGTAATAAATTAAATTGTGTAATAATAAAATAAGAAGCAATTATCATTAAAGCACCTGATCCAAATTCTCCAAAATTTAAAGCTTTATGTGGATCTCCACCTTCTTTCACTTTTACAAATAATGTACCTATAATAGACATTATAATTCCAATTGCAGCTAAAACAAGTGGTAAATAAACTGCTCCTAATCCTCCAAAATCTGGAGTAATAATTAATGCGCCTAAAACCATAGTACCAATAATTGAACCAACATACGATTCGAATAAATCGGCTCCCATACCAGCTACATCTCCTACATTATCTCCAACGTTATCTGCAATAGTTGCAGGATTTAAAGGATGATCTTCTGGGATACCAGCTTCTACTTTTCCTACTAAATCTGCTCCAACATCGGCAGCCTTTGTATAAATTCCTCCACCAACACGAGCAAACAATGCAATAGAAGAAGCTCCCAATGAAAATCCTGACAATACATTTAATACCATAGGAATATTTTCAGCACCTGGCCACATCCATTGATAAAGCATAAATAAGGTACTTAAACCAAGAACTCCAAGACCTACTACTCCTAATCCCATTACTGCACCACCTGCAAAAGCAACTTCCAATGCTTTTCCTAAAGATGTTCTTGCTGCTTGTGTTGTTCTAACATTTGCTTTTGTTGCAACTTTCATCCCTATAAAACCTGCTAAGGCAGAACAAATTGCACCTACAATAAATGATACTGCAACCATTCCATTTGAGCCAACATCATAAGTTCCTTTTAAGTATAGTAAAATTGCGACAGCTAATACAAAAATTGCTAAAATTTTATATTCTGCTTTTAAAAATGACATTGCACCATCTGCAATGTGTTTTGCAATTTTGACCATTTTTATATCTCCTTGGTCTTGTTTTGTAACCCATGCATTTTTAATCAACACAAATATTAGGGCTATAACTCCAAATACGGGTAAAAATTTAATAATAAATTCCATTGTTTAGTTATATAGTTAAATTAATTATTTATTAGTCCGCTAAATGTAGTAAAATATATAGGATAAAAAAAAACCAGTTAATTTTATTAAACTGGTTTTCAAATATTTTCTAATTAAATAGTAAACGTTCGCTTTTTCTTATGCTCACTATTTTCGTACCTAGCGATACACTCATGGTAGATTTTTTCGGCCTCTGCTGCATTTCCCCAACCACCAACATCAACTTTTTTCTTTTCTAAGTCTTTATAAACTTGAAAAAAGTGCTCAATTTCTTTTAATCTATGTGGATTTAAATCGTGGATATCTTTTCTATTGTTCCAAATTGGGTCTGAAACCGGTACACAAATTATTTTTTCATCTGGTCCTTTTTCATCTGTCATATGAAAAACACCAATTGGTCTTACTTCCATAACAACCATAGGATACGTTGGTTCTGAGCCTAATACTAAAACATCTAAAGGATCTTGATCCAAAGCTAATGATTCTGGAATAAATCCATAATCACCTGGATACATCATAGATGAAAACAGCATTCTATCGAATCTGATTTTATGCAAGGCAAAATCGTATTCATATTTATTTCTACTTCCTTTTGGTATTTCAATTAACACATCAAATGTTAATACTTTTTTAGATTTAGCAGTCATTTTTATTATATTTTTTGCAAAAGTACAAAAATCATAGGTTTAGCTAAACTTATTTAGTATGATTTTTAGAAATGAAAACCAAAAGCCCCTTTTACAGCAAATTTATTAGTATCTGGCATGTCTAAATAATTACCTCTCCAACTAAAGTCGATTCTAAATACTTTAAATATATTTCCTATTCCAACACTGTATTCATAATAACCTTTTGTTGGCGCAACATAATTTATATTTGATGCATTTAGAGCTAAATTTTTATCTGATATTTCTCCCCAAACACCTTTAATTCCTACAATTTCTCTTAAATTTAATTTTCTTAACAGGGGAACTCTCGATAAAAAACGTCCGTTAAAATTATGTTCTATATGAAGTGAGGCGTATGTATCGGTTACAAATTCGTAATAATCTAATAATGCATAAGTGTTTTCAATAGTAAAATACGATTGATTTCCAGGTACAACATTTAGTAACCCAAGTGGAACTTCTCCAAATGTTTTTCCAACTTCAAACGTAGTAAACATTCTACCAAAACCACCAATTAATATAGGCTGACGGTAATAAAATTGTAATTTTTGATACTCAAAATCACTATCAAAAACACCTTTTATTCCTTGTGAATAATTTAAAAACCAAGTTGAATAGGTGTCTGTAACTTCATTTCTTTCTACTCCATAACCAATTGTTTTTCTGTCTGGAGTGTATTTTATAGAAAAATCTATTTCACATTGAATAATATTTGATTTTTTTAAATCATTTTGTTTATCAACCCAATAATCTAAATTAAATGTTTCAGGTGATGCAGATTCTAGAGTTCTATAAGATGCACCTATTTTAAATTGCAGATTATTTTTTGGTTCAATAGACATGTAAAAATTAGACAAATTTATGGAAGTTAACTTGCTATTATCTCCACTTGCAAAAAATGAAGATGATGCAAAACTTCTTCCTAAAACATCATTTGTAGTTGTTAAACTAACTCCAATTTGTTCAACATCTCGCCTGTTTCCTCCGCCAATTATAAACCTGCTTTTTGGATTCAGCATCCATTTACCCGACATTCCGTATTTAAATTTATCATCATCAAAACCGTAAGCAGTATAACCTTGTAAACGCCAAGGCTCGTTTCCTCCTAAATAAGTTCTTCCTCCAACGCGCAATCGCAATCCTTCAACATCATTTTTACCAAAAGTTGAATATATAGATCCAAAATCGAATTTATTGAATTCTATATACCCAGAGCCTAAAATTGAAATGGCATTGTACATTTTTTTAAACTTTGGAACTGTGGTTAATGTATCTAACATTTTATAGATCCCCAGCTCGTTATTGTTTAATTTTTCTTGTCTATTTATACTCCAAAATTCATCGTTTTTGTTATAAATTTTTTCATCATAAACATTAATTTCTTTTGAATAGAAACTAGCATCTTTTATTTCATCAAATTTATAATCTTTATACATAGTTGTTCTTCTACCGTAAACTCCTCTAGATTTATCTTTTTTATTTAAACTGAAATCAGAAAGCATATAATCTCTTTTCAATAAAAAGACAGAATCATTTAGCACATTAAATTCTTGCTCTATGTAGATATCTTTTACCCAATTTATGTTTGCGCTTCGGGTTGCTTGCATATTAATTTCTTTAATTGCAAAAGTGGTATCGTTTACCCAAAAATCGCCTTTAAAAGTTAACTCACTTTTTCGTCGCGGATAATAAAGAATATTATAACACCACTTATTATCTACAAACGCACTATCTGTTAATACATAATTATAGGTTGAAATTCCAGATGCTTTTGAAATAGGACTCACAAAACTTTTATCGAAAATTTTAATATAACTATCATATATATTATAATCTACATATAAATCTTTTATAAAAGCTATTACATTTTGATTGGAGTTAAAGCCAGAGTTTTTATTTGCAACTAAATCTTCGCGCAATTTTTTACCATCTTTATTTTTACCATAAGAGTTGTAAACAGATTCGTTTATGAAAATTGGCAAAAAAGCTTTTCCTGTTATGTTTGAAGTATCTATGTTTTTAAACACAAATTCCATTCCTTTAAACAATTTCTTCTGCATAAAAGCACTGTCAACATTGTTCATATCAAACTCTAGTTTTTCATACTTTTCGTATTGATATTGGTCAAATAAATAAATACCATTTTTACGTTCTTTTGCCCATATTTTCTTTAAAATGGCTATTGCAGGATTTCCTTTTTTCTTAACTTTTCCACTATAAATAAAAACCTCATTTAACTGAGATGCCGATTCTTTTAAAACAATTGTTAAATTAAAATCTCTACTTTTAATGGGAACTATTTTTGTTTCAAAACCTATAAAAGATACTTCTATTTTAGTGTATGTATTATTTGACTCTAAATAAAACTTACCATTTTCATCTGAAACGGTTCCTGTATTAGAATCTACAAAAACAATATTTGCAAATGGGATGGATTGGTTTTGTTCGTCTAAAACTACTCCGCTAATTTTAACTTGAGCAAAACTCACTGAAAAAATAAACAAAAAAAGGAAGTTTATAACTTTAAAAATTCTTTTCATATTAATACTTATTGTATTTTAAGAATCGAGGTTGTTAATTCTACAAACAAATTAAAAATAGACATTTTAAATAAAAAATCCTTTCAGGTACTACCTGAAAGGATTTTTTAACGCAAATAGTATGCCTTTATTTTATATACATAACATCTTTCACTGCTTTAACAACGTCGTTAAAGTTTGGCAACCACTCTTCCAATAAAACTGGAGAATATGGTGCTGGTGCATCTGCTGTTGTAATTCTTCTTATTGGAGCATCTAAATAATCGAATACATTTTCTTGAACTTGAAATGTAATTTCTGAAGAAACACTAGCAAACGGCCAAGCTTCTTCTAAAATAACCAATCTATTTGTTTTTTTAACTGAAGTAAAAATAGCTTCAAAATCCATTGGTCTTACAGTTCGCATATCAATAATTTCACAAGAAACACCCTCTTTTTCAAGAACATCTGCTGCTTTATATGCTTCTTTAATAATTTTACCAAATGAAACAATTGTTACATCTGTACCTTCTCTTTTAATATCTGCAACCCCAATTGGAATAATATATTCACCTTCTGGAACTTCCATTTTATCACCATACATTTGTTCAGACTCCATAAAAATAACTGGATCATCATCTCTAATCGCAGCTTTTAAAAGTCCTTTTGCATCATACGGATTTGAAGGAACTACTACTTTTAAACCTGGAGTATTTGCAAACCAATTTTCAAAAGCTTGAGAATGTGTTGCTCCTAATTGCCCTGCAGAACCTGTTGGTCCTCTAAAAACAATTGGACAATTTAACTGACCACCAGACATTTGTCTAATTTTTGCAGCATTATTTATAATTTGATCGATACCTACCAACGCAAAATTAAAGGTCATAAACTCTACAATTGGTCTATTCCCATTCATTGCAGCACCAACAGAAATACCTGCAAAACCTAATTCAGCAATTGGAGAATCAATAACTCGCTTTGCTCCAAACTCATCTAACATTCCTTTAGATGCTTTGTATGCACCATTATATTCAGCAACTTCTTCACCTATTAAGAAAATAGATTCGTCTCTTCGCATTTCTTCACTCATTGCCTCGCAAATAGCCTCTCTAAACTGTATTGTCTTCATTGTATAATTTTTAACGAATTGCAAAAGTAAGCAATTCTAAATTTACTTTCAAAAAATAATACTTAATAAAATTTTATTATGCACGCATAGTATTTTTAAAAAAAAGTAGTACATTCGTAAAAAATAATAATAAAGTCGTTATTTTTAAATTAAAAAACAGATAAAAATGAAAATATTAGTTTGTATAAGTCACGTTCCTGATACTACTTCAAAAATAAATTTTACTGAAAACGATACAAAATTTGATAGTAACGGCGTGCAATTTGTAATAAATCCATATGATGAGTTTGCATTAACTCGCGCCATGTGGTTCAAAGAAAAACAAGGAGCAAGTGTAACTGTAGTAACAGTTGGAGATGCTTCAACTGAACCTACCTTAAGAAAAGCGCTGGCAATTGGAGCTGACAATGCAATTAGAGTAAATGCTTTAGCAACAGATGGATTTGCAGTTGCAAAAGAACTAGCTACAGTTGTTAAAAATGAAAGCTTTGATTTAATATTAGCTGGAAAAGAGTCTATTGATTATAATGGTGGAATGGTACCAGGAATGCTAGCCGGATTATTAGATTATAACTTTGTAAATGCATGTATTGGGCTTGAAATTGAAGGAGAAAAAGCAACTATATCTAGAGAAATTGATGGTGGAAAAGAAATATTATCATGTAATTTACCTTTAGTAATTGCAGGACAAAAAGGACTTGTTGAGGAAAAAGATCTACGGATTCCAAATATGCGTGGTATAATGATGGCTCGTAAAAAACCATTAACGATAGTTGAATCATCAACTAGTGAAGCTACAACAGTAACAGCATCATTTGAAAAACCTGCAGCTAAATCTGCTTGTAAACTAGTAGATGCTGACAATGTGGATGAGCTAATAAACTTATTACACAACGAAGCAAAAGTAATATGATTTTTGTTGAAGGGTTTAAATGTGGAAAAGTTTAAAAGTATTAATTTACTTAAAAACAATACTACATTTAACAATTTAACCTTTCAACCATTAAACAATTTAAACTATAAAAAAATATGTCAGTTTTAGTTTTAGCCGAAACATCGGAAGGAAAATTTAAAAAATCATCGTTTGAAGTTACCTCATACGGAAAAAAAGTTGCAGAACAATTAGGAACTAATCTTGTAGTACTAACTTTAAATGCAACTGAAAACGAAATACTTTATAAATATGGTGCAGAAAAAGTGTTGAATGTTTCAAATGAAACGTTGACTACTTTTAATGCAAAAAAAATTGCAAATATTGTTAAACAGGCTGCAGAAAAAGAAAATGCAACGGTAGTTATAATAGATTCAAACGCTAACGGATTGTATTTAGCACCACTTGTTGCTGTTAATTTAAAAGCTGGATTTGCAAGTAATGTTATTGCATTACCTAGTTCAACTGCACCTTTTGTGGTTAAAAGAAAAGCATTTTCAAGTAAAGCTTTTAATAATTGCAAAATTTCTACTAACATAAAAGTAATTGCACTCGCCAAAAATTCTTATGGAGTTTTTGAAAATGAAGTTTTTGGAACAACCGAAAACTTTTCTCCAGAAATAGTAAACAGTAATTTAACTTCAGAATCTATCGAGCAAACTACAGGAAAGGTAACTATTGCAGATGCTGATATTGTAGTTTCTGGTGGTCGAGGATTAAAAGGACCAGAAAATTGGGGAATGGTAGAAGAATTAGCAACCATTTTAGGTGCTGCAACTGCCTGTTCTAAACCAGTTTCAGATTTAGGATGGAGACCTCATAGCGAGCATGTTGGACAAACTGGAAAACCTGTTGCTTCTAATTTATATATTGCTATTGGAATTTCTGGAGCAATTCAACATTTAGCTGGAATTAATTCTTCTAAAGTAAAAGTTGTTATTAATACCGATGCCGATGCACCATTTTTTAAGGCCGCAGACTATGGTATTGTTGGTGATGCTTTTGAAGTTGTTCCTAAGTTAATTGAAAAGTTAAAAGTTTTTAAAGCAAATAACACATAATTTTATTAAATTGTGCCTCTTAACAAGGCTATCTAATTTTTGGATCAAAAGTCCTTTGATTAGATAGCCTTTTTTGCTAATTTTAACTTATGAGTTTAGTTCGTCTAAATATAAAAGGAATATCTTACAGTCAAACACAAAGTGGTGCATACGCATTGGTTTTAAGTGAGGAAGAGGGAAACAGAACATTACCTATTGTAATTGGTGCTTTTGAAGCACAATCTATTGCAATTGCACTAGAAAAAGAAATTAAACCTCCAAGACCGTTAACCCATGATTTGTTTAAAACATTTGCTGACAGATTTCATATAAAAATAAAACAAGTAATTATTCATAAATTAGTTGATGGTGTTTTTTACTCAAGTTTAATTTGTGAGCGCGACAACATAGAAGAAATTATTGATACAAGGACTTCTGATGCCATAGCTTTAGCAACTCGTTTTAACGCACCAATTTATACTTATGAAAACATTCTAGACAAAGCAGGTATTTACTTAAAAATGAAAGATGAATTAAGCCCAGGAAAAGAAGATGATTCTGATATTGAAAAATTAATTGAAGACACTGAACCTGTTAAAAAATCAACTTTCTCTAAAATATCTTTGAAACAGTTAAACGAAAAGTTAGAAAAAGCTGTTCAAGATGAAGATTACGAATTAGCTGCAAAACTTCGTGATGAAATAAATAAACGTACCCAATAACCAAACTTCAAAATGATAAAAAAAATTGGCTTAGCTGCACTACTATTTTTTAGTATTGCAACTGCAAATTCGCAAGAAATTACTTCTAATTTAATAATAGACAATCAAGGTTTTTCAATTACATCTTTATGGAGAGGTATATTAGGAATGCTCTCATTATTAGTAGTTGCATACTTATTTAGTAGTAACAAAAAAGCTATAAATTGGAAAACTGTTGGTGCAGGACTAACAGCACAACTTTTAATAGCTATTGGTGTTTTAAAAATTCCTTTTGTACAAGCAATTTTTGAATTTGTAGGAAGTATTTTTACAAATATTTTAGATTATACGGCTGCCGGTAGTGAGTTTTTATTTGGTGGATTAATGAATAGTGAATCGTATGGGTTTATATTTGTATTTCAAATTCTACCAACAATTATTTTCTTTTCAGCATTAACTTCCTTACTCTTTTATTTAGGAATTATTCAAATAATAGTGAAAGGATTGGCTTGGTTACTAACAAAATTATTACATATTTCTGGTGCTGAAAGTTTATCTGTTGCTGGAAATATATTTTTAGGTCAAACCGAAGCTCCTTTAATGATTAAAGCTTATTTGGAACGTATGAACCGTTCTGAAATTTTATTAGTTATGATTGGTGGTATGGCAACTGTAGCAGGAGGTGTTCTAGCAGCATATATTGGTTTTTTGGGAGGTAACGATCCTGAACTACGTTTACATTTTGCCAAACACTTACTAGCGGCATCTGTTATGGCAGCACCTGGAGCAATTGTAATTTCTAAAATCTTATATCCACAAACTGAAAAAATAAATACCGATGTGCATGTTTCGCAAGAAAAAATTGGATCTAATATCTTAGATGCCATAGCAAATGGAACCACAGAAGGTTTAAAGTTAGCTGCTAATGTTGCAGCAATGCTATTGGTTTTTGTAGCTATTATTGCAATGCTAAATGGTATGTTAGGTTGGGTTGGAGATGTTACGAATTTAAATGATTGGATGGCTGCAAACACACCATATCCTAAATTTACTTTAGAAGCCATTTTAGGAACAATTTTTGCACCTCTAATGTGGTTAATTGGTGTCGCCAAAGAAGATATTATGCTAATGGGACAATTATTAGGCGTAAAATTGGCAGCTAGTGAATTTGTAGGATATATTCAATTAGCTGAGCTTAAAAATGTTGCAAATGTCACTCATTTTACTTATAATAAGTCTGTAATTATGGCAACTTACATGCTTTGTGGTTTTGCAAATTTCGCATCTATTGGAATCCAAATTGGAGGTATTGGATCCTTAGCTCCTGGGCAACGTAAAACATTATCGGAGTTTGGTATAAAAGCTTTAATTGGAGGTTCTTTAGCCTCATTACTTTCTGCAACAATTGCAGGAATGATTATCGGATAATTTTATTTAATTTTATAATATTCAACAATTAAATTTAAAAAATGAAACAATATTTAGACTTAATTAAACACGTTAACAAAAACGGAATTTTAAAAGAAGATCGAACAGGAACTGGAACAAAAAGTGTTTTTGGATATCAAATGCGTTTTAATTTAAGCGAAGGTTTCCCAATGGTAACTACAAAAAAACTCCATTTAAAATCAATTATTTATGAATTGCTTTGGTTTTTAAAGGGTGAAACTAATATTGATTATTTAAAAAAAAACGGTGTAAAAATATGGGATGCTTGGGCAAATGAAAATGGTGATTTAGGCCCTGTTTACGGTCATCAATGGCGTAATTGGAATAGCGAAGGAATCGATCAAATAACTGAGGTAATAAATACCATAAAAACAAATCCAGACAGTAGAAGAATGTTAGTAACTGCTTGGAATCCGAGCGTATTACCAGATACTTCAGTTTCTTTTTCTGAAAATGTAGCAGACGGAAAAGCAGCTTTACCACCATGTCATGCTTTTTTTCAATTTTATGTAACAGACGGTAAATTATCTTGTCAATTATACCAACGCAGCGCAGACATTTTTCTAGGAGTTCCTTTCAATATTGCTTCTTATGCCCTATTAACCATGATGATGGCTCAAGTTTGTGATCTAGGTTATGGAGATTTTATTCACACCTTTGGTGATGCACATATTTACAGTAATCACAGTAAACAAATTGCATTACAACTATCTAGAGAGCCAAAACCATTACCTCAAATGGAGATCAACCCAAAAATCAAAAATATCTTTGATTTTAATTTTGAAGATTTTACCTTAGTAGATTACAATCCGCACCCACATATTAAAGGTGCTGTATCTGTATAATATTAAAGAAAAGAAAACGTTAAGCATAAAAAAACAGTATGGACTCTCTACAATTAAAAAATAAAATTATTGAAAGAATTATTGAAATTGAAGATGTTAAATTGTTAAAGTCAATTGACGTTCTTTTTAATACCTCCGATAAAAATATTTCAAAGTTTTTAGCTTTTGCTAATGAAAAAATATCCCAGGCCGACGAAACTGAAGATTTTACAGCCTATATAAAAGAATGGGTTAAGAGTATGTAAAACTATTTGTATGATGAATGAACAGCACGAATTGTATGAAAATGCACGAAATCGGATCAAACAAAAAAAACGATTGTATTTACATTTCGTTATTTTTTTAGTTGGTTCTGTATTTTTAATTGTACTTAATAAATTTTTAAATGTTTGGGAACAGTTTGATTGGTTTGTATGGGCAATTTTAACATGGTTATTCCTTTTAATTTTACATTTTATAAATGTTTTTGTTACAAATAAGTTTATGAATACCCAATGGGAGCGTAAACAAACCGAAAAATTAGTACTTAAACAAGAATTAAAAATTGCTAAACTAGAAAAAGAAATTGCACATGAAGCTAAACTTAAAGCTGAAAGTGAACAATATGCCGAAGAAGTAAACAAAAAAGAGCAGTTACCAAAAAACACAGAAAACGAATGATTACAATTATAGCTGCAATAGCAGAAAATAACGCTTTAGGAAAAAACAATCAACTTATTTGGCATTTACCCGCAGATTTAAAAAGGTTTAAACAAGTTACATTAAATCACCATATAATTATGGGTAGAAAAACGTTTGAATCACTTGGAAAACCACTTCCTAACAGAACATCTATTATAATTACCAGAAATAAAAATTATACCGCACAAGGTTGTATTGTTGTACATACTTTAGACGAAGCTCTTAAGGCAGCAGCTTCTGACAATAATCCGTACATTTTAGGTGGGGCAGAAATCTACAAACAAGCTATTGAAATTGCACACAAACTAGACCTAACTTTTATACATCACACTTTTGATGCAGATGCTTTTTTTCCGATAATTGACACTTCAATATGGAAAGAAACTTCTAGACAGTATTTTAAAGCCGATGAGAGAAATAAATATGATTATAGTTTTGTGAGTTTTGAGAGGAATTAAGGTTATCAAATAACACAAAAAAAAACCATTAACTATATTTTACTTAACAGAGCCTCAAATATTTACAAAAAAATTTAATATTAAGCAATTTCAAAAATGAAAAGTGTAATTTCTGATTTTAAAAAAGACGATACAATTACATTTAAATTTTGTTATATTGCGTTTCGTAATAATTTCTTTGATTTTTCTATTAAATACAATGAAGAAAAATATGATTTTACATGAAAAATCTAAAACAATTTTCTGATAAAGATATATTACAGCGCTTGGCAAATAATGATGAAAGCGCTTTACGTGCAGTATATGAGGAATACTCTGAAAAACTTTTTATTTCGGCATATAATTTATTAAATAACAAAGAAATCTGCGAAGATATTATACAAGAAATATTTATTAGTCTTTGGCGAAAAAGACAAAATTTAAGTATCAAGACAACCTTAAAAGGTTATCTATACGCTTGTGTAACCTACAAAGTATACGACCAGTATAAAATAAAAAATTCAGCACTTAAAACCGAATTAATTGATAATTTCAACAATCAAATTCAGTTTTCTAATCCAGAAACTAATATGGTTCATAACGAATTAGTTGAAAGGATAAACTCAATAATTAATACTTTGCCTAAAAAATGTCAAGTGGTATTTAAAATGAGTAGAGAAGAACTTTTGAGCCATAAAGAGATTGCCCAAAAACTGAATATTTCTACTAAAACAATTGAATCTCATATAACAAATGCCCTTAAAATAATAAGATCTTCATTGGGCAACTCTTACAGTGCTGAAATTATACTATTCATATACATTTACTCCAAATAGGTTGTAATTATATACAAAATTTAATTTTTTTTTAAAAAAAACACATTTCTTTTCGGGGATAAGTAAGAATTTATAGACTCTAATTAAAAACGCTATTTCATAACAAATGAAAAAAATGAAAATTGACAAGAAAATATTATTAGAATTAATTGATAAATATCAAGAAGGCAATGCCAATTCTGAAGAAATTGAATTATTAGTAAAATTTTTCTACAGCCAACAAAAAGAACAAAAATGGCCAAATGAAATACCTAATAAGAAATTGCTTTTAGACAAAATATTTAAAAACATTAAAACTTCCATTTCAAAAGAACCTGTTAAAAAAGTAAAAATTAAAAGAGTTTCTTTAAGGAAATTCTTTAAATATGCGGCTCTAATAGCTGTTCTTTTAATTGCTTCTAACCTTTTATATAAAAAAACATTTACAAATGAGCTGGTAACAAAAAAAGCTGTTGAAAAAATTAAATCTGGATATGAAAAAGCCACTTTAATTTTAGAAGATGGAACCACTGTTAATCTTAAAAGCAACGATAATACTGTAATTGCTTCAACAAATATCACTCAAATCAAGAATGAAAATAACATTTTAAAATACAACACTCTAACAAAAGAAACTACAACTAATAATAAAGAAGAAATTACTTTAAAAGAAACACTTGTTTATAACACTTTAGTTGTGCCAATTGGAGGAATGTATCAAGTTGAATTACCTGATGGCACCCGTGTTTGGATAAATTCAGCCTCTTCCCTAAAATACCCTGTAAAATTTTCTGGAGAAAATCGTACTGTAGAATTAACTGGGGAAGCTTATTTTGAAGTTACAAAAGATTCAAAAGAATTTATTGTAGAAACAAATTCAGCATCTATTTCAGTTTTAGGCACTAAATTTAATGTATCATCTTACAATAATGATGCGTATTTCTCTTCTACTTTGGTTGAAGGAAAAATTAAATTAACCACCAAATTAAATACTGAAAAATCCGTTATTCTTTCTCCTGGAGAAAGAGGCAAAATTAACAATGGAACATCCACAATAACTACAAAAAAAGTTGACCCTCAGGTATTTACAGCTTGGAAAGAAGGTAAATTCTATTTCGAAAAAGAAAATTTAGATAGGATTTTAACTAAAATTGGACGTTGGTATGACATCGATATTGTATTTGACGACCCATCAATTAAAAAAGAAACCTTTACAGGTGTGGTATTAAAAAACAAGCCTATAGATTATCTATTAAATATGATTAGTGAAACTGCTAACCTTAAATATAACCTTAAAAAAAATACAGTGGATGAAAAATACAAACTAATAATTTCAAAAAATTAGCAAAAAAAACCGAGAAATGCTACCAACATTCCCCGGATAAATTTATTTGCTAATCAACGCTTTATGAATAAAAATGATTAATTAACTAAACATGCAAATTTATGGAAAAAAAGTTAACCACAAAAAGATGTAGGTTACTCAACAAACAAAAATCTTTAATACTCCAGATTATGAAACGATCACTAATTTTATCAATTCTATTCTTCAGTATTACAGCCTTTTCTTTTTCTCAAAAAATTTCGATTAATAAGGGAAAAGTATCTCTTTACGAAGCTCTAAAAGAGATAAAAAAAGAAACTAATGTTGATTTCTTTTACAGTGACAAAGAACTAAACGTAGATAGAGTTGTATTAGCAAACTTTACAAATACGGATGTTGTAGAAATTGTTTCCAAATTAGTTGGAAAAATGTATAATGTTCAAAAAACCGAAGATGGTATTTTGTTAATTACGCCTCTTTATACTAACAATTTTCAAAACGAAATTACTGTAACAGGTATTATTACCGATAACTTTAACACACCATTACCTGGCGTAACAGTTTTAGTAAAAGGCACTAAGCAAGGTGCAACATCAGACATTGATGGAAATTACACTATAAATGCTGGTAAAGAATCAACTTTAGTCTACAGCTATATTGGCTTTAAAACACAGGAAGTAGCAATAAATGGTAAAACAACTATTAATGTTACTTTACAACCTGAAGTTAAAGAGTTAGAAGAAGTTGTAATTACAGGTATTCTGCAACGTAAAAAAGAAAGTTTTACAGGTGCAATTAAATCTGTAAAAAAAGAAGAATTAAAAGCTGTTGGAAACTTAAACGTAATTCAAAGTTTAAAAACCATAGACCCTTCATTTATTATTCAAGAAAGTAACACTTTAGGTTCTAACCCAAATAGATTACCAGATATTGAAGTACGTGGTAAAACTAGTATTTCTACAGACAATTTAAGAGATGAGTTTGGTGCAAACCCAAACCAACCTTTGTTTATTTTAGATGGTTTTGAAACTTCTTTAAGAACAATTATTGATTTAGATATGAACCGAGTTGAATCTATTACAATTTTAAAAGATGCTTCTTCTACAGCATTATATGGGGCCAAAGCAGCTAACGGTGTAATAGTTGTAGAAACTGTAAAACCAGTTGCAGGAAAATTGCAAATAACTTACAATTCCGATTTAAGAATTGAAATGCCAGATTTAAGCGATTACAACTTAATGAATTCAACTCAAAAATTAGAGTATGAAAAACTTTCTGGGCTTTGGAATGCACCTTATGATGGTGATGTTTTAGGTCAATTTAAACTAGACAAACAATACAATGCCACATTAGCAGAAATTAAACGAGGCGTAGATACTTACTGGCTAAATGAACCTGTAAGAGTTGGAAGCACGTTAGGTCACTCTTTATATGCAAGTGGAGGTAGTGAAGCAATAACTTTTGGAGTTGGTATAAATTATAAAGATTTAAAAGGTGTAATGATTGGTTCTAACCGAGAAACATGGGGTGCTAATTTTAATTTAACATATAGAAAAAATAAATTAAACATTACAAATAGCTTATACATTAGTGGTTATGATGCAAATGAATCTCCATACGGATCATTTTCAAACTTTGCAAAAGCAAATCCTTACTTTAGAAAAACCGATGCTAATGGCAATCCTACAAAATATTTGGATATTAATGGGTTCTATAAAACTAGTTACGTAAATCCATTATACAACGCAACACTAAACACGTTAGATAATTCTAACAAAATTCAACTTACAAATAACTTACGTGCAATTTGGAAATTAAATAACAAGTTTAGAATACAATCGAACCTGCAATTAACCAAGGCAAACACAACCTCAGAGAATTTTTTACCACCTGAACATACAGACTTTATAGATACAGATATTTCAGAAAGAGGTAAGTACTCTAACCAAAGATTAGAAAACTTTAGTTACAAACTAAATGTAATGGCCTCTTATGCAAGTGTAATAAATGAAAAACATAGTTTTACCTCTAACCTAAGAGCTGAAGCTGAAGAAACTAACAATGAAAGATTAGGTGTTACTGCTGTTGGATTCCCAGTAGGAACAAATGGAAACCCAGCTTTTGCTTTTAGCTACCAACCAGACTCAAAACCAAGTACAGCACAAAGTAAGTATAGAAGAATTAACTTACTAACCAGTGTTAACTACGATTTTGATAAAACCCTTTTGTTTGATGCAACATACCGTATAGATGGTTCTACTGTTTTTGGTTCAAACGAAAAGTACTCACCATTTTGGGCAGTGGGTGCTGGTATAAATTTACACAACGCATTAAATATGGATCCTGAAAAAGTATCTCTGCTTAAATTAAGAGGAAATGTAGGATCAACAGGGAATCAAGGTTTTGGAAATTTATCTTCTGTTTCTATTTATGGTTTTACTCAAGACACAAATATTTTTGGACAGGGAACCGATTTATTAACCTTAGCAAACCCTAATTTAAAATGGCAAAATACTTTAAATACTAGTATTGGTTTAGATGCTGTTTTATTTCAAAACAAAGTAACAGCTACTTTAAATGCGTTTAAAAAGAAAACAGATCCTTTAGTTGTTCGTATCGACCTTCCTTCTTCAACTGGAGTCTTTGGATATCCAATAAATACTGGATATATGGACACTAAAGGTATTGAAGCTATTGTTAGAGTTTCTCCTATATACAAACCACAAGAACAAATAGTTTGGACACTAGGTTTTACAACAAGCGCAATTAAAAGTGAATATGGAGGTTTTAACAACACTTTAAAATCTTTAAATGATGCTGCAGAAGTTAGTCAATCTTTACTTAGATATAGAGATGGTTTTAGTCCAGATGACTTATGGGCTGTAGAATCTCTTGGAATAGACCCAGCAAATGGTAGTGAAGTATTTTTAACCGCTGAAGGTTTACCAACTTATGAATACCACTCTGAAAATGAAAAAGTAATGGGTAATGGAAGACCAACTATGGAAGGAATCATAAGTAGTAATTTACGCTTAAAAAATTTCACATTTGGGGTTAATTTACGTTACCGTTTTGGTGGAGATATTATGAATACTGCATTATTTAATAAAGTTGAAAATATTTCTAGAGATCAAAGAATTTACAACCAAGATGTTAGAGCATTAACAGACAGATGGATAAACCCTGGCGATATTTCTACTTTTAAATCTATTGCACAATTTAATACAACACCTATTTCTTCTAGATTTATACAAGAAGAAAATGTAATTATTGGAGAATCCATAAACTTTGGATATGAGTTTAGAGACCAACAATGGATAAGCCAATTAGGTTTAAATAGATTAAGGTTAAATGCCTATATGAATGAAATATTCCGTATCTCTTCAGTTAAAACAGAAAGAGGTATCAACTACCCATTTGCTCGTGCAATTTCGTTTAGTTTAAATGCATATTTTTAATATAAAAATGAAGACAATGAAAAAATACTTAAAAAATATTATAGGAATATTGGGATGCATTTTAATAGTTTCATGTAGTGATTATTTAGATGTACAACCAGAAGACAAATACTTAGAAGAAGATGTATTCAGTTCGGAAACTGGGATACAAACTGCCTTAAATGGAATATATTCTAATATGACAAGTAACAATACTTACGGTAGCAACTTAACTATGAGTACTGTGGACGTATTAGGACAACGCTACAACCTTGTTAGCGACAGAGATGCTTTTCATTATTATGCCATTTACGATTATGAAAACACTGGTGTAAAAACTACTTTCGATAAAATTTGGACAGGTCTTTATACTAATATTTTAAATATAAATAATTTTATTCAAGGTATAGAAACCTATAAAGAGAACATTTCTGATGAAAAAAGACGTCTTTTAAAAGGTGAAGCAATTGCGTTAAGAGCAATGCATCATTTAGATTTGTTAAGGTTGTACGGACCAATTTATAGTGTTAATGCAGAAGATAAATCAATTCCTTACTATACAGAAGCCAAGGCAGAATTAAACCCTTTGTTATCTGCAACAGAAGTTATAACTAAAATTTTAGCTGACTTAACAACAGCAGAAGAATTATTAGAAAACGATCCTGTAAGAGAATTTGGTAAAGTTGCTATTTTTCAAGATGATGACGATGACTCTGGTTATAATGGCACAGATTTTTATAGGTTTAGAAACCTAAGATTAAACTATTATGCTGTAAAAGCATTGCAAGCTAGAGCTAATTTATATGCTGGAAATAAAGAAGCTGCATTAACTGTTTCTAAAGCGGTTATAGAAGAAGCCTCTAAATGGTTTGAGTGGACACCTCCTCAAAAAATTATTTCAGCAGGTGGAAATCCAGATCGAACATTTTCTTCCGAAGTTCTTTTTGCAATGCAAAATATAGATCTATACAACAACCATAAAAATTTATTTGCAAGTGCTTTAAATGATAATTCTATTTTGGCACCAGAAGATTCTAGATTAAATAATGAAATCTTCGAAAATAATCAAAATGATTATCGTTACAATCCAATTTGGGCGTTACCAGCTGTTGGCGAAAAACAATATAAAACCTGTTTTAAATTTGCAGATGTGTCAGATAACAGAAAAGAATTTAGGTTTAGACAACCTTTAATTAGAATTAGTGAAATGTATTATATAGCTGCGGAAACAGAAACAGATCCAGCTATAGCATTAACATACTTAAATACTGTTAGATTTAATCGTGGATTGGTTAATTTAGAAGTAGGCGTTAACATTCCTAATGAAATTCTTAAAGAGTATCAAAAAGAGTTTTATGGAGAAGGACAATTATTCTTTTATTACAAAAGAAATAATTTTACTAGCATTCCTAACGGCTCATCACCAACAGGAAATATAACTATGGGAAAAGATCAATACGTTGTTCCATTACCATTATCAGAATCAGATTTTCGTCAATAATAAAATTTTAATTTTATGAAAAAATATATAAAAACCATAATAACAATATGTGCTGTTGGATTTACATTTTTAGCTTGTGAAAAAGAAGAAATTTCTACTTTTAGCGGTAAAAATCTTATTTACTTCCAATGGTCAATAGATGGTAAAGATTATGAATCTAATAAAATAGATAGTACCTCTATAACTTTTGCTTTTGATTTACCAACTGAAAAAACAGACTCTTTAGTTTCAATTCCAGTTAAAATTCAAGGAAAAATGAGTCCCCAAGATAGATCCGTTGCTATAAGAATTATGGGAGAGTCAACAGTTGAAAATGGAGTGCATTTTAATATGTCAGATAATATAATTATACCTGCCAACGAAGTTATTGGCTATATTCCTGTTACTTTTAATAGAACGGAAGACATGAAAGAACAAGAGTTTTTATTAAAACTAGAATTATTAGAAAATGAAAATTTTGGAACCAACATTTGGGGTACTGAAAAAAGTAATAGTACAAATAAAACATTAAGCTATACAGAATTTGAAATAACAATTTCTGATATTTTAACAGAGCCAGAGAAGTGGTATATGTTAGGGAATTGGTTGGGAGATTTTTCTGCAAAAAAATTCTATTTATTTGCTGAAGTTAACCAAATGCCATTACCAAATTATAATGAATTACCAAATTTAGGAGATTTTTTTGGGCAAATTGCAATAATGAAAGCGTATTTAGCTGCACAAAAAAATGCAGGAACTCCAGTTTTAGAAGAGGATGGTTCAGAAATGACTTTAGGTAGATATGCTTAAAAAATCATTAGTTAATTTAAATGAAAATAATATGTTTAAAAATATAAAAACACAGCTAATTTTAGTGCTTTTTACTTCTGTATTGGCAATTTCTTGCCTAGAAGATGAAGGGAACTATAATTACTCAGAAATAAACGAAGTAAAAATTGAAGGACTTGAAGAAGAATATACAGTTGTTAGATTCGATAATTTTAATATTGTACCTCAACTAACAAATACTTTAGAAAATAATTCTGCTGATTATAGCTATAAGTGGCAAGCGGTAAATCCAAATGATTTAGATAATAAATTAATAGATTTATCAGAAGAAAGAGATTTACAAGAATTTATCCAATTAGTTCCAGGAAATTACACTATTTTTTATACTGTAAAAGACTTAAGTACTGAGATTGAATTTCAGTATAGTTTTAAGTTAGAAGTTGTAAATAGTATTTACGAAGGATGGTTAGTTTTAAACGACATAAATGGAGGTTCTCGTTTAGATATGATTTCTTTAATTAATGGAGAATACCTGACAAAACATGATATTCTTAGCTTATCTAGCTCTGAACTAACTTTAGAGGGTGCCCCCGAATTTGTTTACACCTATAGTTACGATAGTAATTATTACGGAATTTATGTATCTACCTCAGGAAATGGAACTGTAAAAATAGAACCAAATACATTTTCATGGAACAGTGCCTTAAATATTTCTAACGAATTTATTGGTTCGCAACCTGTAGATCTAAAAGTAGATAATCTTATAGCAAAAAATGCCTATCATGCTTATACTGCAGTAGATGGTAATATATATTATTATTATAGGGTTTGGAATCTACGTTTTAGCGCACCTATTAACTCCATTGGTGGTGTTAAATTTGATGCTTCGCCTTTAATTGCACAAGGAAGCCCGTTTAGTAATACTATTATATACGATAATACAAATAAGCGTTTTTTAAAAACAAATTATGGCACTACAAGTGTTATGGCTGAAGGAAATTTATTTGACTTTAATACAGGAAAAGATCTAGAATATATGGTATCCAGTGATTATAACGGAAGTTATGGAGCTGAAACTTTTTCAATTTTAAAAGATCCTGCTGATGGAAAAAAATATTTAGCTGTATTTAATGTTGGTACTAGTTTTCAATCTCATTATGGAGAAGTAATTGCACCAGATTTCGACCAAGCCACTTGTTATGCTGTTAGTCCAGATTATGGATATTTATTTTACGTAGCAGGTAGCAAAGTTTATGAATACGATTTCTCTCTAGGAACAACAAAACTAATGCTAGACAAAGGTTCGGAAGAAATTACGCTAATAAAATTTCATAATTTCTTTTCTGATTATACTTACGGTGAATTACAAAGTCAATTAATTGTTTGTAGTTATAATGGTTCGGAAGGAACTATGGAACTTTACAATGTACCTCCTGTAAATGGTCAAATAGAATTACAAACTACCTATACTGGGTTTGGTAAAATTAAAAGTATTTCGTACAGAGAACGTTAATAAATTTTATATAAATAATTATTTAAAAAAGGGTTGGTTAATTTATCAATCAACCCTTGTATTTAAAAGCAATTACTTTTTTAGAGAAACACACACAACTCACATACAGTGTCTTATGTGTTTTTCTCGATGTTTTATTAACACAAAAGCACTTCAAATAAAGTATCTTTTAAATAGCTTCGCCTTTAAATAACAACCTTAAATACCCAAAAATGAAAAACATAAAATCTATTATATTAATACTTCTAATTGCAGTAGGTATTTTATTCTATATAAACCCTCTGTTAAAAAAAACTAGTACAGTTGTTGAAACTGCTGAAATTAAAACTGAAGTTTTAACTGGCACTAATTTTTTTAAAGGTTCTTGGGCGGAATTGCTAAAAAAGGCTAAAAAAGAAAACAAACTTGTTTTTGTTGATCTATATTTTACGGGTTGTGCACCATGTGCACAAATGGATGCAAAAGTGTTTCCTAACAAAGAAGTTTCAACAATATTAAACAATCAATTTATTTCTTTTAAAACAGATATTTTTAAAGAAGAAATAGGAAAAAAGCTATCTATGAAATATGCAGTAACTGGTTTTCCTACTTTCCTGTTTTTAACTTCCAATGGAAAAATATTAGATATCTCTTCAGGCTTTCATTCAACTGAAGAATTAATAGCTATATTATCTTCCACACAAAAAAAAGCTACTGAAAAAATTTATAAAAAATACAGCCCAATTTTAGATTTAGAATATCCCGAATTCTATAAAGCTGCTTATATAGATGGTAAAAGAAATGTTTCTTTTGAAACTGTTGATAATTACCTAAAAAAACAAAAAGACTTAGGAGATGAAATTCCATTTGTAATAATAGCTGGATTAGGAGCTAATGGTATTTATGCTGATTACATAATTGAAAATGCCAGTCAATTAGCTAAAGATTACAGCAGAATGCAAATTAGAAATTTAATTATAAAAATAATTGGAAAATATGCTAAAACGTATGGTAAAAAAGAAAATCAAGAAACTTTTAGTAACGCTTTAGAAAAAGTAAAACCAATTTTTACAGAACAGGAATGGTTAAAATTTGAAAAAATATTCCAATCAAACTTTAAAAAACACAATACATAATATAAATATAACATATTAAAACTCTAAAAATGAAAATATTAAAAAAATTACTTGCAACCATACTACTATCTAATATATTATTTTCTTGTGCAGAAGAAAATAAAACAGATTTTACAACAATTTCTGGAACTTTTGAAATGGATGGTTTAACAGAAATAACATTATCTAAAGTAGAACATGGTAAAGATTTTATTGTTGCAACTACAAAAGTAAATGAAAAAAAAGAGTATTCGCTTGCTGTTTCTCCAGATAAAGAAGGCTTTTACCTTTTAAGTGATAATTACAATTCAAATACAATTCCACTATATATAAAAGGCAAACAACATTTTACTTTAGATTTTAATGCTGTAGATGGTTTTAAATTAAACAATGTTCCTGATGAGGAAAATAAGATTTTAAACAACTGGTTTAAATCTAACGATACGTTGCAGTATTTCGATTTTAGAAAGAGTCGAAAAACGTATGAAGATTTTTTCCCTTTTTATAAAGATTTTATTCCTAAAATGAAAGAACAGCACAACAACGTAAATACTAAAAATGAGCGCTTTAACGAATTAATGCATGCGTATATAGATTTAAATATAGAACGCGTAGCTTTAAACTTTATTTTTACTCCAAGAAGTAAACATCCAAAAAGAAAAGATATAGCCCCTTTTTATGCAGATTTTATGAAAGGAGAGAATTTTAAATCTGATATAATTCTAGATGTTCCATATGGATTAAACACATTAAGAACCCATCAAATGTTTAAAGCAATGCATACGGGCGAAGAATCTAAAACAAAAAATATAAGAAAAGAGATGATGAAGGGTATAGAAAATGATAAACTTAGAGGTTATTTAGCATTAGAGAGTTTAAAAAATTTTAAATCATACAACAGTGATTATCTAGCGTTTATAGAACCTTTAAGAAAAGACATTGCACTTAGCGAATATGTAAGTTCTGAAGTTGATAAATTTGAAGTTAGCATAAAAACTACATCTGTAGGGACACCAGGCTATCCGTTTACTTACAAAGATAAAAATGACAAAGAGGTATCATTTAGTGATTTTAAAGGAAAAGTTGTATATATAGATGTTTGGGCAATGTGGTGCGCTCCTTGTAAAGCTGAAATTCCTCATATCAAAAAATTAGAAAAAGAGTTACACGGTGAAGACATTCAGTTTGTAAGTATTTCTATGGACAAACCTATAGAACTTGAGAAATGGAAGCAATTTATTAAAGATAAAGAATTACCGGGCGTGCAGTTATTTTCTGATGATGCATTTAATACCAGAATTGCTAAGGACTATAAAATTAATGCAATTCCAAGATTTTTATTGTTCGATAAAGAAGGTAAAATTGTTGATGCCAATGCAAAACGCCCATCAAATCCAGCATTAAAAAAACAGTTATTAGAATTACTTAAATAAAAGACAAAAATGAAAAATAGTTTAAAAACAACCTTTTTATTTGTAATAATACTGGTACTAATTTCTTGCTCTAATAAAACAAATAAAAGCAATAGCGTTTCTCAAAATTCTGAAAAGGCAATAACAGAACTTCACCCTCAACATAGTTCTAAGTTTATAGCTGATGCTACTAAAAAGGTTCAGCAATTAATTAGCGAAAACAACTATACATCTTTTAACAATTTACAGTCTCAAAAATTAGACAGAATTGAAGAAAATTCAGAAGTATTAGTTGATGTATCCACACCTGCCAAAATGAATGGAAATCAAATGTATTTATACCTAAAAGAGCGAACTTTATTAGTTGGTGGTTCTTATTTATGTAACCATTGTCCAAACATACACTTAAATAATGCTTCAGGATTTGTTATTAGTGAAGATGGTGTTATTGCAACCAATTACCACGTAATTGAAGTAAAGGAAAATATGGATATTTCAGGATTATTTGCAACAGACCACGAAGGAAATGTTTATCCTATAACTAAAATTTTAGCTGCTAGCCAATCTAACGATCTAGCAATACTTCAAGTAAATACCGGAGGTAAAAAATTAAAAGCTTTGCCGCTTGCTGAAGAAGAATTAATGGGATCAGATATTTACTTAATGGGAAACCCATTTAGCAATACTTTTTTAATGACCAAAGGAATAATTGGACGTAAGTTTATTAGCGAACGAGATGGTGAAGTTAAAATTGCTGTTACTGCTGAATTTGGACCAGGTGCCAGTGGAGGTCCAATTGTAAATGAAAATGGTCAAATAGTTGGAATGGTTAGCGCTATTGAAATGAAATTTGCAAACGGTTCACCTCAAGGAGGTGTTCAAATGATTTTAAAGGAAGCTATTCCGGTAAGCGTACTTAACAAATATGTAAAACGTAATTAATACAATATGAAGAATTTACTATTAGCAATTTGCCTTATAAGTATAATTGCCTGTAATACAAAAGAACTTCATCCAGATTATGCGGTAATTTCGGGGAAAATTATAAATGCCAAATCAGAGGCAGTTACAATTTTTGGAATGGGAGGTTCTAAAAAATTAATTCCTTTACAAGAAAATGGTGTTTTTAAAGACACTATGAAAGTATCAAAAGGAAGTACTAAATTTCAATTAATGCTAATGCAAGACAGTAAAATGTCATCTATATATATAGAAAATGGAGTTGATATTTCAATAAATGCAGATGCGAATGATTTTAAAAACACTTTACATTTTGATTTAGATTTAGCTGATTATAATAATTTTTTAAATAAAAAATCTAAAATTATGTCCTCAGAAAGTAGTTTCAAAAAATCTTGGTATCGAGAAAATAGAACAGAGTTTAATAAAAGAGCTGCTAATTTAAAGAATGAATTAGAACAAGCCCTAAACTCATACACTAATATTTCTGAAAAGAATATTCAAACAGAAATGTCATATATTGATTCTTATATTAAGAGGTTTACAAAAAAATATGATGTAGAAAATAGTTTTGCTGTAAAATTAGCAAGAGGAAAAACCTCTCCTACTTTTGAAAACTATGAAAATTTTGATGGTTCAACAACTTCTCTTTCAGATTTTAAAGGAAAATATTTATATATAGATGTTTGGGCAACTTGGTGCGCACCTTGTAAAGCTCAAATACCATATTTAGAAGAAATTGAAAAAGAATACCATAGTAAAAACATTGTGTTTGTTAGTATGTCTGTTGACAAACAAGAAGACAAACAAAAATGGAGAGCAATGGTTAAAGAAAAACAAATGTCAGGAATTCAAATACTTGCTCCTGATGCTACAAATTCAGATTTTACTAGAGCTTATAATATTACTTCTATCCCAAGATTTATTATTATAGATACTGAAGGAAAAATAATAGATTATAATGCCCCAAGACCTTCAGATAAAAAACAACTTAAAACTTTGTTTTCATCATTAGATATTTGAATTAATTAGTATGTAACAAGTTTATGGTAGTATTACTTAAATTTATATTTAAGTATGCTACCTTTTTTTTAAAATAAATCTTAAAGTAGAGCAGTTATTAAAATTAATAAACTAGATCTATTACTGTATAATACTCTATTCTTGAAACTTGTGTTCAATTTAGAGTTATTAAATTTTGAGGTCATCTTAAATCTCTGAAGAATAAACGGGAAGATAATCTTTTCGAAAAAAAAAGAGCCTTCAACAGAAGACCCCTTTTAACTAAACCAAACTTAAATAATAGATAAATTACTATTTATTTTTATATATTTTTTGTTCAAATACTTTTCCTGCACTTTCCATTACAATCCTATAATTTCCAGACGTAAGGTTTTTTAAATTTAATGTTTTTCCTAAATTAAACTCACCTTTTAATCGCTCTTTATACAATATATTCGATTGATTATCATATAAATAAATCTCAAAATCTTCATTATAAAAAGCTATTTTAGAAATAAAAACTAAATCTCCTACCTGTCTAACAATAGGCTTGTAATACGTACTTTTAATTTTGTTTTTAAAATCAAGACCTTTAGAAGTCACCTTAAAAGGCATTAAATTAATTCTTGTGCTACCTTCAATCTCAAAATAATAATCACCTTTTGGTAATGTATTTAAATCATATTTTTTTGAAAAATAATTTCCTTCAAAATTTTCAGTATATAAAACCTCTCCTAAGGCATCTTTTACACTTATTGTTAAATCGCCATCAGAGTTTTTAAGTTTTAGGTCAATTAACTTAGAGTTAGTCACCTCTACTTTAATATTGTTATTAATGTTTGTTGCGTTAATTACTATTGCAGATAACAATGCTACAATAAATAAATTCTTTTTAATTAAACTTTTCATAATCTGTAATTTATTAATTAGTATGGGACAAATGTATGGTGGAATTTCAATCTAAAAAACCTTCAATTTCTCACATTTATATTCTATATTAACTGTTAATTAATTGTTAATAATTAGTTAGGTTAATTTAGAACATAAACACGTCAAATATAAATAGAATCGTTGATCTTTTTATTTTTACTTTTGTATTATTAGTAACCATGAAAAATACAAAACCCACATTTAAAAAACTAAATCCAGAATTTGGAAGTTCAATCCGAATAAAACAACATAGTAAAAAAGTTGTTGATGGTTTACCTTCATGGCATTTTCATCCGGAATTAGAGTTAATTTATGTTAATAAAGCTAAAGGTAAAAGACATATTGGTAGCCATTTGTCTTACTTTAACAATAGCCAATTAATTCTTATTGGAGCTAATTTACCACATAGTGGTTTTACAGATAGATTTACTTCAAATGGTAAGGAAACGGTAATTCAGTTTAAAGAGGACTTTTTAGGAGAAAATTTTGTCAATTTACCTGAAATGCAGCAAGTAAAATCCTTGTTTCTTAAAGCCAAGAAAGGTATTATCTTTAATCCTGAAATTAAACAAATTGTTGGTCCAAAAATAGAACAATTAGTAAATTTTGAAGGAATGGATAGAATTATTCATTTTTTAGAAATCTTAAAAGACCTAGCACAAACAAAAAATTATTCATTATTAAATGTTGATGGTTTTGCTTTTGAAGTTGAACCCCAAGATAACAACAAAATAGATGTTATTTTTGGTTTTGTAAATACAAACTTTAAAAGACCAATTCCTTTAGAAGAAATTGCAGAAATTGTAAGTATGACAGTTCCTGCATTTTGTAGGTATTTTAAAAAATCTACAAACAAAACTTTTACGCAATTTGTAAATGAATTTAGAATTGTACACGCAACCAAATTACTTGCAGAAAATCAATCGAGTATTACAGAAATCTGTTTTGAAAGTGGATTTAATAACTTTTCGCACTTTAATAAATTATTTAAAAAATTTACAGGAAGTAGTCCATTAAAATATCGTAACGAAATGAAAAAATTACTGGTTCAAAAGTGATTTTTTTAAATTTTAGTGTTTATCAATCTTTACATTCAAAATTCTGTTTTTACAACCCATTAATTTCTGCAATTTCTCCAAAAACTAATGTGATAATAAATCTGATTAAAGAATAATTGATTAGAATACACTTAACCATCAATTCTGTTAAAAAAACATAACATAATAAACAACTATCTTTCTTATTGGAAAACCATAACTATGTGCTACTTAATATCTAGCATAAATGGAGCCCTTGCTTGTATTCCTCTTAATGTTGATAGCTGTTTTATATTTTGATATATTTTATAGTTCTCTTCTCCTAACTCTTCCATAAATAATTTTTCTTTAGAATTCATAAAAGGAAAACTATTAAATCTATCTTCAAAATCTACTTTATAACTTGGATAATTTCTTACTCTATAATCTGTTACTTCAGCCAATTCAGCGGCATGTAAAATGGCATCATTTAAATTACCTAACTTATCTACCAGGCCTTTTTCAATAGCTTCAACTCCAGACCAAACTCTACCTTGCGCAACACTATCAACTTCAGCAACTAACATTCCTCGACCCTTTGCAACTCTTTCAAGAAAAGTAGTATAAACCTGTTCAACTCCTTCTTGTGTAACGGTTCTAAAAGCATCGGTCATTGGTTCAAAAACACTGTAATTTGCTCCCTTGTTTGTACTTACCTGTTCTGCATTAATCCCAATATTATCGGCTAATTCACTAACATTTGGTAATACTCCAAACACACCTATAGAACCAGTAATTGTGGTAGGTTCTGCAAAAATAGCATCAGCATTACAAGCAATATAATATCCTCCAGACGCTGCAACATTCCCCATAGAAACTACTATTGGCATTTGCATACTCGCTAATTCTAATTCTCTCCAAATTAATTCACTTGTCAACGCACTTCCTCCTGGAGAATTAACTCTTAAAACAATAGCCTTAACATTATTGTCATCTACCGCTTTTTTTAACGCATTAATAATTAAATCTGGTCCAATAAAATTTTCATTTCCTTTCCCATAAATTATATCACCTTGAGCATAAATAACCGCTATTTTATTTGTAGCTGATGATTTTATACGTCCTTTACCAGTTGAAATATAATCTTTTAATGTAATTCTATTCAAATCATCGTCTGTTGAAATACCACTTGCATTTTTTAATTTATCAGTATATTCATCAAAATAAATTTTTCCATCAACCATATTATTTTCAACAGCTAAATCAGCATTTCTTGCCAATAAATCATCTGCAATAGTATTTAATTCATCAATAGACTTATTTCTACTTAAAGAAATATCTTGCAACATTTCATTCCAAATTGACGTTAAAAAAGATGTAATCTGACTTCTATTATTGTCACTCATTTTATTATATAAAAAAGGCTCAACCGCACTTTTATATTTTCCATGACGAATTACTTCCATTTTTACTCCCGTTTTATATTGCACATCTTTATAGTATAAAACTTCTGTTGAAAGACCTTTAAATTCAATTGCTCCAAAAGGATTCAAAAAAATAGAATCTGCAACAGAACTTAAATAATAACTTTTTTGATCGTAAAAATCTGCATAAGCATTTATAAATTTTCCAGATTCTTTAAATTCCAAAAGTGCATTTCTTATTGCCTGCGTTTGCGCAATTCCGCCATTAATGTTACCAACTCTAATGCTAATACCTTTTATATCGTTATCAGATGCAGCATTTTCTAGCGCATTAATAATTTCATTTAAACCAATTCTTTCATCATTAAAACCAAATAACTCATCTAACGGATTTTCACTTTTAGGTGCATAATCCTTAATAATATCACTTAATTTTAACTCCAAAACGGAATTATTTTTAACAGCTATTTGTTCACTTTCAGAGACAATAGAAGCTATTAAAATAAATAACATTAGAACAATACCTAAAGCTATTAGTGTTCCAAAAATTGAAGCAATTAAATTTCTTAAAAATTTCATGTGTCTATTTTTATTGTTTTTTAAAGATCGCGTACTTTCTTACGGACAAGTAAATTCGTTATAAATCATTTCGTTACGTATTAATAAATTCTTGATTTATATTAAAAAAACTTAAATGTTTATAAGTTGAACCACAAAGATATATTTTTAAATAATACTTTTCTTTTCTTTGTACTCAGTTTATGAAAATATTAAGAACCACATACCTTTCTTTAGGAAGCAACCAAGGTGCTAAACTTAAAAATTTACAAGAAGCTATTAATTTAATTGCTGATAAAATTGGTACTATTACTAAAATCTCATCAGTTTACAAAACCGCTTCATGGGGTTTTAAAAGTGATGATTTTTACAATATTTGCATTGAACTTTCAACAGGTTTAAATCCTGAAGATTTACTTAATACAATTCATAAAATTGAAGTGTCTTTAGGAAGAAAACCTAATTTTGAAGCTGAATATAAGGCACGCACCATTGACATTGATATTTTATTATTTGATAACGAAATAATTTTTTCAAAAGAGTTAATTGTTCCTCATAAAGAAATGTTACAAAGAAACTTTGTACTAATTCCTTTAGCAGAAATAGCTCCAAATTTAATACATCCTATTGAGAAACAACGCATTGAAACTCTTATCAAAAATTGTACAGACACTAGTGAAATAGAAAAAACAACACTTAAGCTTAAACGTCCAATTTGTATTTCAGAAAAATACAACTACATTGCTATTGAAGGAAATATTGGTGCTGGTAAAACCACACTAACAAATTTAATAGCCGAAGATTTTAATGCAAAAAAAGTGTTAGAACGCTTTGCAGACAATCCGTTTTTACCAAAATTTTACCAAGACAACGAACGTTATGCATTTCCGTTAGAAATGAGTTTCTTGGCGGATAGATACTCACAACTTACTGATGATTTAGCACAATTTGATTTATTTAAAAATTTTATAGTTTCTGATTATTATATTTTTAAATCGTTGATTTTTGCTCAAGTAACTTTACAAAAGGAAGAATATTTTTTATACAGAAAAATGTTTGACATTATGTATAAAGAAATTACCAAACCAGACTTGTACATTTATTTATACCAAAACACACCGCGTTTATTGGAAAACATTAAAACCCGAGGTAGAGATTACGAGCAAAATATTGCACCAGAATACTTAGATAAAATACATAAAGGGTATACTACTTTTATTAAAACCGAAGAAAAGCTAAACACCTTAATTATAGATGTTTCCGATAAAGACTTTCTAAATAATCTAGAAGATTATAATGCCATTTTAAACACTATAAAAAACTGTGGTTAAAACAAGTTGAAGGTTTTCAAACTTTAGAATTCTGCCTTTTCTCTTTAAAATTTATTCTACTTCTTCAATTCTAATTTTTCAGCAAAATAGTCACAAAAATCGCGCATAGTTGCAGTCATTTTTTCGTCATTAGTAGCACGCTCAAAAGTACCGGTCATAGAAACTAAAGTTTGATGAAAAAACTGTTTCATTTCATCAATTGGCATATCTTTTGTCCATAAATCCATTCTTAACGTATCCTTTGTTTTTGAATCCCAAACAGAAATCATTAAAGCTTTTGCTTCTTCATTAGAAATTCCGCCTTCTTCGGCACTCCATTGTAATTTTTCTGGAACTTTATTCTCGTCTAATCCAACTGTAAATTCTATTTTTGATGTATGTGCTACTGCCATTATTTTTTTGGTTTATATTTAGATTTTTTAAATATCTCATCTGCATTTGTTTGCAAAAGTTGCTGCAAAGTTACATTATTATTGTTCATGTAAGAAGTTACAATTTGCCAACCCAACCATACACCAATACTTCCTGGAGATTCCTTATCAATATCAATAAAAAATTTTGAAAAAGGTGCTTTATCTATAAAACGCATTCGCAAATTAGGATCTGGACTATAAAGCAACTTGTTTTCTATAAAATACTTCCAAATTTGAGATTCGTTAATTGTTGCCCACTCTAATGCTTCGGGTGTGTAACCTAGTAAACTGGCTTTTGAATGATTTGGCAGATAACTTTCGGTTAAGTAAATTCTTTTACCTTCATCAATAATAATATCTAAAAATTGTCTTTTTGCACCATTATTAAAATACTTTTTACCAATTTCATTTGCAATATCAACAACTAATTGTGATTTATCAAAATTTTGAGAAATGTATGCTGGAAAATCAAGATAAGCAGAATTATCTTTACCCAAATACAAATCTAAAGAAACAAACAACAAGCTATCTGCATAGATTACCTTACTTTCATAATCTAAATCTGTAACCAAAGTTATAATTTTAGGTGCTGTAAAATTTTTATGATAGTATTTTATATGTTTGAACAAATCTGTAATTTCTGATTTTTGCTCTGTAAAATCATCAAAAACTTCTTGAGTTTTATTAAAAAGTTCAATTTCATCCTTATTATTAATTTTTCTCATCCAAATACTATCTGAATTATAAATTGGAAACAAATAAGGATATTCGCTTTTTAATTTTGGTAACGTTTCAGCTGTTGTATTAAAAAATTTTTGTTCAAATCTGTCAACTTCCACATTAATATTAATATTTGAGACATCTATATTACTTTTCGTCTCTTTTTTACAGGAAAAATTTACTAATAAAACTAGTAACAGTATTATAATTTTGTTCATTAATTTATATATTTACGCTTCTTTGAATAGAACGCTAAAATTACTAAAAAAGTTTAATTATGAATACAGAAAAAGTTGTTGAACATATTGTAAACTGGTTAAAAGAATATGCAACAAACGCAAAAGTAAATGGATTTGTAATTGGAATATCTGGAGGAATAGATTCTGCTGTAACTTCAAAGCTTTGTGCAAAAACAGGATTCCCAGTTCTATGTATTGAAATGCCAATTCATCAAGGAAAGAATCAAGTTTCTAGAGGTAAAGAACATATTTTACAATTAAAAAAGCAGTTTAAAAATGTAAGTTCAACCGAAGTTAATTTAACTGAAACCTTTGAAAATTTTAAATTATCACTTCCAACTATTGACAATACAGCTACCGTAAATATGTCTTTAGCAAACACACGCGCCAGATTACGTATGACAACTTTGTATTATTTTGCAGGTCTGCACGGCTATTTAGTTGCTGGAACTGGAAATAAAGTCGAGGATTTTGGGGTAGGTTTTTTTACAAAATATGGAGATGGTGGAGTGGATTTAAGTCCTATTGCAGATTTAATGAAATCTGAAGTTTATAAAATTGCAGCATTTTTAGAAGTGCCTAAAAGTATCCAAAAAGCAGTACCAACTGATGGTTTATTTGGTGATAGCAGAACAGATGAAGATCAAATTGGAGCAAGTTATAACGAACTTGAGTGGGCTATGCATCAAGTTGAAAAAGGAAAAACCATCAACGACTTTTTAGGTAGAGAAAAAGAAGTATTCGCTATTTATTCTCAAAGAAACAATGCCAACAAACATAAAATGGTTGCCATTCCTGTTTGTAAAATCCCAAAAGATTTAAAATAAAGAATACTTATTTTAAAGTTTAAAAGTGACTACTGGTAATTTAGCATGATTTGCTAAATCTTCACCAATACTACCACTAAATAAATGAGCTAACCCTCTTCTACCGTGTGTATTAAGCACTATAAGATCCGCATCAATTAATTTTGAGAAATTTAGAATCCCAGATTCTACAGAAATATCATTATAAATATTTAATGTAAAATCACCTAAATCAAACCCATCGATAAAACTTCTAATTGCATCACTAGACTCTTTTGTAGTTTCAAAATTGTGAATTGTATTAATTTTAAGCAAATGTAATTTTGCGTTAAATAAAAGTGTAAAATTCAATATTTTTTGAAAAGCTGATCTGTTATTAGTCTTAAAATTAGACGCAAAAACAATATTTTTAATATTAAATTCGTCAACATCTTTTTTTACAACCAACACAGGAATCTCAGAATTTCTAACAACTTTTTCAGTATTACTCCCAACTAAAAATTCTTCAAGACCAGATGCACCTTGAGATCCCATTACAATTAAATCTGCTTGATGTTTTTTGCTTTCATCTAAAATACCATCATAGGCTTTGTGAAAATTTACCGAATCTTCTACCTCAACACCTTCTAAAAAGGGTAATTTTTTAAATTCTTCAAATTTTTCGTGTGCTCTTTTTAAAAATAATAATGTAGTAGGCGCATTATTTGAAGTTCCAAAACTTGAAGGATCAATAACTCCCGAAGGTAGCTCAAGCATATGTAATAAAAATATTTTCGAATTGGTTTGTTTAGCTATAGATGCTGCTACTTTCGCAGCATATTCTGCTTGTTTTGAAAAATCAACTGGTACTAATATACTTTTCATAAATAATCTGTTCTATAATGTTACGCTTTAACGTAAAGTTAAGAATTTTAAATTAAAAAATGAATGATTTTTTATAATTAAAAAATTGTTAGTATATTTGCACCGAATTATTACAGAATAGAGGATTGGAGGGGACGTAAAGTCCCCTCTTTTTATAAAATAATGGATAAAACTAAAATTATAAATTTATTAGATCAAGCACTCATAGAAAACCCTGCGTTATTTTTAATTGATCTAAAATTTTTACCCGACAATAAGATTTACGTCGAGGTAGATGGAGATAACGGAATTGCTTTAACAGAATGTATAAGAATTAGCAGAGCCATTGAACATAACTTAGATAGAGAGGAAGAAGATTTTTCTTTAGAAGTAACATCGCCTGATATCGCAAACCCTCTTAAAGTAAAACGACAATATTTAAAAAATGTTAATCGTATATTACAAGTTAAACTAACTAATAACTCTACAGTTGAAGGAAAACTATTAAATGTAGATGAAGAAAGTGTAACTTTAGAATGGAAAGCACGTGAGCCAAAACCAATAGGTAAAGGAAAAATTACAGTTGTAAAAAAAGCAATAATACCATTTGCGGATATTTTAGAAGCAAAAGTGAAAGTAATATTTTAATTAAATGAATGCATGGAAAATATAGCATTAATTGAATCATTTTCAGAGTTTAAAGGAGATAAAAATATTGACAGGGTAACACTAATGTCAATATTAGAAGAAGTATTTAGAGCAGCCTTAAAAAGAAAATTCGGGTCTGATGATAACTTTGATATTATTATAAATCCAGATAAAGGTGATTTAGAAATTTGGAGAAACAGAGTAGTTGTAGCAGATGGAATGTCTGAAGATGATAATGAAGAGATTGAACTTGCAGAAGCTAGAAAAATTGAACCAGATTTTGAAATTGGCGAAGATGTTTCTGAAGAAGTAAAACTAATTGATTTAGGAAGAAGAGCAATTTTAGCATTACGTCAAAACCTTATTTCAAAAATACATGAGCACGATAGTACAAACACTTTTAAACATTTTAAAGAATTAGAAGGAGATATTTACAGTGCCGAAGTGCATCATATTAGACACAACGCAATTATCTTATTAGATGATGATGGAAACGAAATTATTTTACCAAAAAGTGAACAAATTCGATCAGATTATTTTAGAAAAGGAGAATCAGTTCGTGGAATTATAAAAACTGTAGAATTACGTGGAAACAAACCAGTTATTATTTTATCAAGAACATCACCTCAATTCTTAGAAAAATTATTTGAGCAAGAAATTCCTGAAGTGTTTGATGGTTTAATTACTATAGAAGGTGTTGCTAGAATACCTGGTGAAAAAGCAAAAGTAGCTGTAGATTCTTACGATGATAGAATTGACCCTGTTGGAGCTTGTGTTGGAATGAAAGGATCTCGTATTCACGGAATTGTTCGTGAATTAGGAAACGAAAATATTGATGTAATTAACTTTACAAAAAACACACAATTATTTATTGCTAGAGCTTTAAGTCCTGCCAAAGTTGTTTCTATGAAGATTCATGATGAAGAAGGTAGAGAAGATGGTAAAAAAGGAAGAGTTGATGTATTTTTATTGCCAGAAGAAGTTTCAAAAGCAATTGGAAAAAATGGAGTAAACATCCGCTTAGCATCACAACTAACAGGATACGAATTAGATGTTCAACGCGAAGGCGTAGAAGCTGAAGACGATGTAGAGTTAACAGAATTCTCAGATGAAATAGAAGCTTGGGTAATTCAAGAATTCAAAAAAATAGGTTTAGATACAGCACGTAGTGTACTTGAAAAAGATGTAGCTGAACTTTTAAAAAGAACTGATCTAGAAGAGGAAACTATTTTAGAGGTTCAAAAAATATTAAAAGAAGAATTTGAAGACTAATCTTTAAATTTTCAACAACAAATAGGCTAAAAATAAATTATATGGCTGACAACAAAACATTGAGACTAAACAAAGTATTACGCGAATTAAACATTTCGTTAGATAGAGCCGTTGAGCACCTAACAAATCACGGATTTGAAATTGAGGCACGACCGACTACAAAAATATCTAGCGAGGAGTACAACGTATTACTAGATGGTTTTCAAACTGATAGAAACAAGAAGGCAGCTTCTAAAGAGGTGAGTGAAGAAAAAAGAAAGGAAAAAGAAGCCCTAAGAATTGCTCTTGAAGAAAAGATGGAAAAACAACGTCTTGAGGAAGAAGCTAAAAAAGTTGTTGTAAAAGCCAAGGCAGAAAAATTAGAGTTTAAAACCGTTGGAAAAATAGATATTGAACCTAAAAATGAGGATTCAAGTGTTCCAAAGAAAGAATCTCCAAAACCAGTTGTTGAAGATGTTAAAAAAGAAACGTCTGAAAAAACTGAGGTAGAGCCTATTAAAGAACCTATTCCTGAAACTTCAAAAGTTGAAGAAAAAAAACAGCCTGAAGAAATTAAAAAGGAAGTTAAAAAAGAAGCTCAAAAGGAGGTTGAAGTTCCTAAGGAAATTAAAAAAGAAACCCCTAAAGTTTCAAAAGAATCCTTACCTAAAAAGGAAATTACTAAAACCGAAAAACCAACTATTGTTGAGCCAATTGTAAAAAAGGTAGAGAAACCTAGTAAACAGGAGAAAAAAGCCGAAGCGCCAACAGAGGTTCCTGCTACACCTCAAACAATAGAAACACAATATAAAAAATTATCAGGTCCAAAAATTACAGGTAAAACAATTGATTTAAAACAATTTGAAAAACCTAAAAAGAAAAAACCTGAACCAGCAGCAAAAAAAGAAAGTGCTGCTGATGCTAATAAAAAGAAACGTCGTAGAATTGTAAAAAAAGCTCCTACAGCACAAGGAGGCAATAGAAGACCTGGAGGTGCTCCACAAAGTAAAGGTGGAAACCAAAGAGGACCATTAAGAGGTGGGCCAAGAAAACCTATTGTAAAAGAAGAACCAACAGAGGCTGAAGTACAAAAACAAGTTAGAGAAACTTTAGAAAAACTTCAAGGAAAATCTAAAAAAGGTAAAGGAGCAAAATACAGACGTGATAAAAGAGATCAACACCGTCAGCAATCAGAAATAGATCAAGAATTACAAGCAGCAGAAAGCAAAGTTCTTAAAGTAACAGAATTTGTTACAGTTAGTGAAATTGCTACAATGATGAATATTCCTGTTACAAATATTATTTCTACATGCATGTCTTTAGGAATGATGGTAACTATGAATCAACGATTAGATGCCGAAACATTAACAATTGTTGCTGAAGAATTTGACTATACTGTAGATTTTATTGGTGCCGAAGTTGAAGAATCTATTGAAGAACACAAAGATACTGAAGAAGAATTAGAAACTAGAGCACCTATTATTACTGTAATGGGTCACGTAGATCACGGTAAAACATCTTTATTAGATTATATTCGTGAAGAAAACGTAATTGCTGGAGAATCTGGAGGAATTACACAACATATTGGTGCTTATGGTGTACAACTAAAAAGCGGACATAAAATTGCGTTTTTAGATACTCCTGGTCACGAAGCCTTTACGGCAATGCGTGCACGTGGTGGACAAGTTGCAGATATTGTAATTATTGTTGTAGCAGCTGATGATGATGTTATGCCGCAAACAAAAGAGGCTATTAGCCACGCACAAGCTGCTGGTGTACCAATCATTTTTGCAATCAATAAAATTGACAAACCAACGTCTAACCCTGAGAAAATTAAAGAACAACTTTCTCAAATGAATTTACTAGTTGAAGATTGGGGTGGTAAAATACAATCACACGATATTTCTGCTAAAACTGGTTTAGGTGTAGATGACTTACTTGAAAAAGTAATTTTAGAAGCTGAAATGTTAGATTTAAAAGCAAATCCAAATAAAAATGCTGTTGGTACTGTTGTTGAGGCCTTATTAGATAAAGGACGTGGATACGTTTCAACTATTTTAGTACAAGAAGGTACTTTAAAAATTGGAGATTATATGCTAGCTGGTAAACATAGCGGAAAAATAAAAGCGATGTTTGATGAGCGTGGAAACAATATGCAAAATGCAGGACCTTCTTCACCTGTATCTATACTTGGTTTAGATGGAGCTCCGCAAGCAGGAGATAGATTTCACGTTTTTGAAGATGAAAAAGAAGCAAAACAACTTGCTACAAAACGTTCTCAATTACAACGTGAACAATCTGTTAGAACACAACGTCATATTACTTTAGATGAAATTGGACGAAGAATTGCATTAGGAGACTTTAAAGAATTGAACATTATATTAAAAGGTGATGTTGATGGTTCTGTTGAAGCTTTAACAGATTCATTCCAAAAATTATCTACAGATGAAATTCAAGTAAACATTATACATAAAGGTGTTGGTGCAATTACAGAATCTGATGTATTATTAGCTTCTGCATCTGATGCAATTATTGTTGGGTTTAACGTTAGACCATCTGGTAATGCACGAATGTTAGCTGATAACGAAGAAATTGATGTAAGAACGTATTCAATTATTTATGATGCAATTAACGATCTTCGTGATGCAATGGAAGGAATGTTATCTGCTGAAATTAAAGAAGAAGTTACAGGTAATGTTGAAATTAGAGAGGTTTATAAAATTTCTAAAGTTGGAAATATTGCAGGTTGTATGGTAACTAGCGGAAAAATCTATAGAAATTCTAAAATTAGAATTATTAGAGATAGTGTCGTTATTCATTCAGGTGAATTAACTTCTTTAAAACGTTTTAAAGATGATGCTAAAGAAGTTGCTAAGGGATATGATTGTGGTATTCAAATAAAGAATTTCAACAATATTGAAGTTGGAGATGTTATTGAAGCTTATCAAGAAGTTGAAGTTAAAAAGAAATTGAAAAGAAATTAATTTCTTGCTTAAATAATAAAACAAAAAAATCGAGGTATCTACCTCGATTTTTTTTTGCTTAAAATTCTAATATGGTTTGTACTCTAAGAAAGTAAAACACCAATTTATAAAGTTATTGTATGCTTCTAAATATTATAAAATAGCATTTAAAAGAGCTATTAAACAAGTAATCAACAAACTCTAATACCGGAATAATAAACATAAAAAAGCTGTCTAAAAAGTAGTGAAAATCGTCATTCTAAATAAATTTAAGTAGACGTAAATTTCACTTTTTAGACAGCCCTTTTGTACTATAATTTTAGGCTTTATTTGAATTCGTAACTAGTCATTAAAATAAACATTATTTGAACCAATTCCAGTTGTAAATGATTTTAAAAATGCTCCTTGAAGATCGTAAACTAATAATTCACTATTTTCTGAAAACCCTTTTACATCTGAATAAAATATTTTATCATTTTCTACAGCAAAACCATAACCTAAAGACCAAGAGGCTCCATCAACTTTGGTATCAATTAAAGCTGCTCCTGATAACTCTGAACTATTAATTGATGTTTTATAAATTTTTGCACCTGAAATATAATACATAAAACCATCTTCAATATCCATTTTGTTTGGACTTGTCAACTCAGCTCCTAGTGTTATTTCTCCAATTACTTCATTAGTAGTTGTACTAATTTTAGTAACTCCTAATTTATGCATAGCATATAAAATGCCATCTTCTTCTTCCATAGAGTTTAGTCCATCACCAGTTGTAATTGTTTTAACAACTGTATTAGTAGTAATATCAACTACAGTTATAGTTTTTCCATAACCAAAAGAAGCATTTTGTACATAAAGATAATTGCCTTCTATTATAATTTCTTCAACGGTCGACCCTATTTCAATAGAAGTATTATAACTAAAATCAGCTACATTATAAACAACGATACTTTTAGAACCACTATTAGTTATGTAGAGTTTATCATCTTCAACTTCAGCGTATCTTGGAGCGCTAATATTTTCAGTAATTGTAGTTATTTGTTTAAAAGTGTATTTGTCAACAACTTCTATTTTATTACTATTATTTAAAACTAAATACGCATAGTCATCATCAAAAGTAATACTTTGCAATACATCTCCTAAAGCTGCACTGTTATTAACTGCTGAATATACCTCATTGGCAGATTCTAATAAATCTTCTGAAATATAACTTACAGAAGCTGTTGGGGAACCAAAATTACCTTCATTAGATACTATAAATCCTAAGTCATAATCTCCTTTTGGCACATAAACCTCATCCGATGAACTATCTTCACAGGAAATAAATAAAGTAATTGATATTAAAAATAATAATGTTTTAAAAAAATGGTTTTTCATTGTGTTAAATATTTAGTGTTATATATAATTGATAATTTCTTAAAGGCATTGGTTTATAAGCGACACTCTGGTATGATGTATTCCAAGCATTTTTTATTTTAAAACCAATATTTACAATTTCTTTGGTATCTAAAGCAACTCCAAATTTTAAATTTGTTAACAAATATGGATCTAAGGCTGTTTTTTTGTTATTATCTGTTTGGGTATAAACAGCACCTGTATAATTATTATTTATACTAAAGTTTACCCTCTTGTAATTGTAAAGTATGGAAAACACCATTTTATGATATGGTACGTAAGTTAACTGTCTGTTAGTTTCTCTGTTTAGCGATCTTGTATAAGCGTAAGATAGGCCTGCTTTTAAATAATGATTGCCGAATAATTTGGAATAAGTACCCTCTACCTCTATTCCTTTAATTAAAACTTTATTTGTATTAGTTGGTTTCCAAACCGATCCAGAAACTGGTAGCCAGACAATTAAATCTTTTATATTATTATAATATCCTGTTAATTTAAAAGTTAGATTGTTAAAATTTAAAGTATTGGTTAACTCGTATTGTAAAGAGCTTTCAGGTTTTAAATCTGGATTTCCAGCTCCAGGCCAAAACAAATCATTAAAAGTTGGTACTCTATAATTTTTAGAACTATTAATACTAATTTTATACCAAGGTGCAATACGAAGTTCTGAACCTAAAGTAAACAATAATGGACTTTCATATTTAGATGTATTATCATTACTTACAGTAACTTGATATACTAAATTTTTATTAACGTTATGTTTAAAATATGCTCCAGTTGTTAAAACACTTCTTTCTTCATTATTATAATTAGTGCCTTTGCCTATAGTATTGTTATAATTAACAAATGCTTTTAGTAATAACGTATTATCAATTTTATAGCCAAATTCGTTTTTTATTATTTTTGAAATAGCGTTACCTGTACTTAAATTACTTGTAGAAGTTAATTCTGGGAAATAAGTATAATCTTCTTTAATTAGGGCTATTTTATTATTTAAAAAAAACTTGTTGAAGTTACCATTATACTCAAGCATTAATCTTAGGTTTTCATCTTTATATTTAGTTCTAGTTTGTGTAGTTTCTAGAATAGAAAAATGTCTTAATCCATCAAATAATGAAGTATATAATTTAAGCTGCTGATTAGTATTGAATTTATAGGAACCGTTTAAAAAAACCGATTTATTATAAAACTCTCCATTTTCATTCTTCTTATTAGAATTAACAAATTTATAATCGTTGTCTGAATCAAAATAAGCTAAACCTCCATTAATATTTAAATTTGAAGTTGACGTACTGGCTTTTAAAGCAATTTCTTTAGTATTAAAACTGCCATAATTTAGATTTACAGTAATATTTTCTTGTTTGTTAAAAGAAAAATTATTGTTTAAATTAATGCTTCCACCAATAGTTCCTGTTCCAAACTGCGTACTTCCGCCTCCTGGTCTAACAACAACTTCATCAAAACTGGTAGTACTAATTGTATTAAAATCTGTTTGACCTAAAAATTGAGAATTAATATTAATTCCGTTCCAAACCACAGATGTTTGTTGCGCTGTAGTTCCTCTAAATGAAGGCGACGAAACCATTCCTAAGCCATTTTCTTTAAAGTAAATAGGTGTTTCGAAATTTAAAATTTCTGTTAACTGTGGACTGTAATTATTTATTTTATTTTTAGATAATACCGTTGTTTTTTGACCAACAGATTTTGCTACAATTTTTACTGATTCTAAAAATACAGTATCTAAAGCTTGTGTTTTCTTTTCTTGTGAAAACATAGCAAAAAAATTAAATAAAAAAACAATTATAATTGAATATCTCATAATTAAAACGTTGTTTCTCCCGAACAACTAACTTATTATTAAGCGGTTATTTTATGGCAGGTCTCCTGGCTTGCGTCTTTTTGTTTACCTTCCCACACTTTTAAAGTGCAGTGGTTATTTGAAGTATTGTAACAAAAAGCATCTTTATAAAAAGACTTAGCTTACAGTTGCGGGAACAGCTTCTGATTTTAACAGAATTCCCTTTTAATTCACATTCAAAACAAATGCGAAACCAAATATTCGGCAAATATATAATTAAAAATTAATCTAACTATGTTATTAAAACTAATTTTATAATTTTCATTTAGACTCTAGGATGAAATATATAGAAAAGTAAATCACACAAAACTTTGTGAATCTCTTTATAAAAAAAACATTTCACGAAATGCTTTGTCATTCCTGCGCAGACAGGAATCCATACCAAATCTCAATAAAAAACAAAACCTATTGAAATTTCAAATAACAACGTGTGTATACCTGCCTTCGTAGGTAGGACAGTAAGGTGAAAGATAAAATTTAACTTTTTTTATTGGCTAATTGACCACAAGCAGCATCAATATCTTTACCTCTACTTCGTCTTACATTTACAATAATATCATTCATTTCTAAAATGCTAATATAATCGTCTATGGCTTGAGGTTTTGCTTGTTGAAACTCTCCATCATCAATGGGATTGTATTCTATTAAATTAACTTTACAGGGCACATATTTACAAAATTTCACCAATGCATGTATTGCTTCTTTAGTATCATTAATTCCTTCCCAAACAACATACTCGTAGGTGATTCTACTATTTGTTTTGGCATACCAATACTCTAAAGATTCTTTTAGATCTTTTAAAGGAAATGCTTTGCTAAAAGGCATTATTTTAGATCGAACCTCATCAATTGCAGAGTGTAAAGAAACTGCTAAATTAAATTTAACATCATCATCTGCTAATTTTTTTATCATTTTTGGAACTCCTGAAGTAGATACCGTAATACGTTTTGGAGACATTCCTAAACCTTCTTCTGAAGTAATTTTTTCTATAGATTTAAGCACATTGTTATAATTCATCAACGGCTCCCCCATTCCCATAAAAACAATGTTTGATAACTTATGATTGTAGTACAACAAACTTTCTTGATTGATTGCTGCAACTTGATCAAAAATTTCATCGGGATTTAAATTACGCATTTTCTTTAAACGCGCTGTAGCACAAAAACTACAATCTAAACTACAACCAACCTGACTAGAAACGCAGGCTGTTGTTCTTGTACCTGTAGGAATTAAAACAGATTCTACAACCAAACCATCATGTAAACGCACTGCATTTTTAACAGTCCCATCGGAACTGCGTTGCATATCATCTACTTTAATATGATTAATTACAAAATTATCTTCCAACATTTTACGTGTTTCTTTAGAGATATTTGTCATATCTTCAAAAGAATGTGCACTTTTACTCCACAACCACTCATAAACTTGATTTCCTCTAAATGCTTTATCGCCATTATTAACAAAGAAATCTCGTAACTCTGTTTTAGTTAATGCTCGTATGTCTTTTTTTGTACTCATTTATTGATTCAAGTTTATAAAAGAAATTGTCTAAAAAGCAGCTGCTTTTTAGACAATTAAATCTTTTAAAAATAATAGTGTGTTTCTTATATAATTAACATCGCATCTCCGTACGAGTAAAATTTATATCCTTCTTTTACCGCTTCGTCATAAGCTTCCATTAAAAAATCGTATCCTGCAAAAGCAGCAGCCATCATCATTAATGTAGATTTTGGTGTATGAAAATTTGTAATCATACAGTTAGCAATGCTAAAATCATAAGGAGGAAAAATAAATTTATTAGTCCAACCGTTAAACGAATTTAAATGATTGTCTGAAGAAACCGAACTTTCAATTGCTCTCATAACAGTTGTTCCTACAGCGCAAACTCTTCTTTTAGAATCTATTGCCTTATTTACAATTTCAACTGATTCATCTGGTATAATTGCTTGTTCAGAATCCATCTTATGCTTCGATAAATCTTCAACTTCAACAGCGCTAAAAGTACCTAAACCAACATGTAATGTAACTTCTGCAAAATCTACACCTTTAATTTCTAAACGTTTCATTAAATGTTTAGAAAAGTGCAAACCTGCTGTTGGTGCAGCAACAGCACCTTCATGTTTTGCATAAATAGTTTGGTAACGTTCCTCGTCATCTTCATTTACCTCTCTTTTAATATATTTTGGAAGTGGAGTTTCTCCTAATTCTTCCAGTTTTTTTCTAAATTCTTCATAAGAACCATCATATAAAAAACGTAAAGTTCTCCCTCTTGAAGTAGTATTATCAATAACTTCTGCAACTAAACTTTCATCATCACCAAAAAATAATTTGTTACCAATTCTTATTTTTCTTGCTGGATCTACTAATACGTCCCATAACCTACTTTCAGCATTTAATTCTCTTAACAAAAACACTTCAATTCTAGCACCTGTTTTTTCTTTTTCGCCATACATACGTGCAGGAAAAACTTTTGTGTTATTTAAAACCATTAAATCTCCTTCATCAAAATAATTGATTAAATCTTTAAATTGTTTGTGCTCAATTGTTTGCTCTTTTCTATTCAACACCATTAAACGTGATTCATCTCTATGTTCTGCTGGATACTCCGCTAATAAATCTTCTGGTAATTCAAATTTAAAATGTGATAATTTCATGTGTAATTTTTATTATTTTTAATATTACAAAAAGGTTAAAATAGCTCTCAAAATTCGAAATATTAAGAAAACTAAATTATTTGTTAATTCTTAAACGAGCGCAAATATACAACATCGGCATAGGCGTTGTCAAGTGATTTGCAATAAAACTTTGTTTTTGAGAATTTTATCGTGTTACTTTTTTAAAATCTTCCCAAAATGTTGGGTACGATTTTGAAACTACATTTGGATCTTCAATTTGCAAAGACACCTTTAAAGCTAGCGGTGCAAAAGCCATCGCCATTCTATGATCGTCATAAGTTGCAACAGTTATATTATCTTTAATTTTAGTAGATGGTTTTAAATATAAAGTTTTATTGGTAATCTCAACTTCACCTCCAAATTTTTCAATTTCTGTTTTTAATGCCACTAACCTATCGGTTTCTTTAATTTTTAAGGTATGTAATCCTATTAAATAACACTCTAATCCCAATCCAAAGCAAGTTACAACAATAGTTTGTGCAATATCTGGGGCTCCTATTAAATTTAAATCTAATAATTCTGAAGGATTTAATTTTCTAGTATTTTTTAAAGTTACAGTATTCTTTTTATAGATGGTTTCAACACCTAAATTCTTATAAATATCAGACAAGACTGAATCGCCCTGTAAGCTGTTTTCATTATAAGATGACAATGTTATTTCAGAATTTGGACTTAAAGCACACAAGCTATAATAATAGGATGCTGAGCTCCAATCAGATTCTACAGTTATTGTTTTTTCTTCAATTGTTGGTTTTGGATGAATTGAAATAATATTTTTTTCCCAAGAATAATCAATACCTAATTCCCCTAATAATTGCAAAGTCATTTTAATATATGGCACAGACGTAACTTCGCCTTTAAACTTTAATTGCAAACCATTTTTTAATGTTGGTGCAATTAATAATAACGAAGAAATATATTGGCTGCTTACATTTCCTTCAATTTCAACACTATCTTTTATTAGTTTTTTTCCTGAAATTTTTAGTGGAGGAAATCCTTCCTTTTCTATGTACTTAATGTCAGCTCCTAAATCTCGCAATGCATCTACCAAAATTTTAATTGGTCTATTTTTCATTCTATGCGAGCCTGTTAACACAATTTCAGAATTTTCTTTTACTGAAAAATAGGAAGTTAAAAATCGCATTGCCGTACCTGCATGTCCAATATTTATTTCGTTAGAAGTACTTCCCAACGCTTTTTGCATAAGTTTAGAATCATCAGAATTTGAAATATTATCAATCTTTAAATTTGGATAAAATTGTTGTAAAACCAGTAATCTGTTCGTTTCACTTTTTGAACCAGTAATTTGAATACTTCCTTTTAATGTATTATTTATTCTATCAATTTTCAACAACTCCATAAGTGATAATTTATACTTTACTAATAAAATATTTTTTATAGTTTTACTAAACAGTTAATTTTCAAACAACTCAACTAAACATTATGAAAAAATACTTTTTACTAGTAAGCTGTTTTATTTTTATTTCAGCCCACAAAGTTAATGCTCAAAAAATAGTATCCAAATTTAGTGAAGAATATTACAAATCTATTGAATATCGTAATATTGGACCATTTAGAGGAGGCAGAAGTGCAGCGGTTACTGGAGTGCCAAATAAAGCAAATTTGTATTATTTCGGTGCAACTGGCGGTGGTGTTTGGAAAACAACAGATGCTGGCAACACTTGGAGTAATATTTCAGATGGTTTTTTTGGCGGATCGGTTGGTGCAGTTGCGGTAAGTGAATCTGATACTAATGTAATTTATGTTGGTAATGGTGAAGTAACAGTTAGAGGAAATGTTTCTTCGGGAGATGGAATGTGGAAATCTGTAAATGCAGGAAAAACTTGGGAACAAATTGGCTTAAAAAATTCGCGACACATTCCTAGAGTTAGAATTCATCCTAAAAATTCTGACATTGTTTTTGCTGCAGTTTTAGGTGATTTGTACAAACCAACCCAAGAAAGAGGCGTTTACAAATCTGTTGATGGTGGAACAAATTGGAAAAAAGTATTATTCTCTAACGAAAATGCAGGTGCAGTTGATTTAATTTTTGACCCAACAAATCCACGAATTTTATATGCTTCAACTTGGAATGTAAGAAGAACTCCGTATAGTTTATCTAGTGGTGGCAAAGGTTCTGCGCTATGGAAAAGTACTGATGAAGGTGAAACTTGGACAAATATTTCATCAAACGAAGGTTTGCCAAAAGGCATTTGGGGAATTAGTGGCATTGCAGTTTCTCCAATTAATTCTGAAATTGTTTGGGCATTAATAGAAAATAAAGAAGGTGGAATTTACAAATCTTTAGATGCTGGAAAAACTTGGAAATTAATTAATAGCGAACGTAAATTACGTCAACGCGCTTGGTATTACACACGTATTTATGCCGATACACAAGATGAAAATACAGTGTATGTAATGAATGTGCAGTACCATCAATCTAAAGATGGTGGTAAAACTTTTAAAACTTTTAATGCTCCACACGGTGACCATCACGATTTGTGGATTGCACCAGAAGATAACCAACGTATGATTATTGCAGATGATGGCGGTGCACAAGTTAGTTTTGATGCTGGTGAAAATTGGAGTACCTATTACAATCAACCAACTTCACAATTTTACCGGGTTGTTACCGATAATCATTTTCCATATAGAATTTATGGAGCACAACAAGACAATTCAACAGTTAGAATTTCTCATAGAACTAATGGAAGAAGTATTGGAGAAAGTGATTGGGAAAGTACTGCCGGTGGTGAAAGCGCTCATATTGCGGTAGACCCTTTAAATAATGATATTGTTTATGGCGGAAGCTATGGCGGATTATTAACTAGAATAAATCATAAAACCGAAGAAAAAAGAGTAATTAATGTGTGGCCAGACGACCCAATGGGACATGGAGCTGAAGACATGAAATACCGTTTTCAATGGAATTATCCTATTTTCTTTTCGCCTCACAATCCTAAAAAAATGTACACAACTTCTAATTTTGTTCATGTAACCTATAATGAAGGTCAATCTTTTAAAGTTATTAGTCCAGATTTAACTAGAAACGATCCAAAAACATTAGGTCCTTCTGGTGGTCCAATTACAAAAGACAATACTGGTGTTGAGTATTACGGAACTATTTTTGCTGCGGTAGAATCTCCTTTTGAAAAAAATTTAATTTGGACTGGATCTGATGATGGCTTGATTCATATTACAAAAGATGGTGGTAAAAATTGGACAAACGTAACTCCTAAAAAAATGCCAGAATGGATGATGATTAACTGTATTGAAATTGATCCGTTTACCGCTGGAGGAGCTTATATTGTTGGAACCAGATACAAGTTAGGTGACTATACACCATATATTTACAAAACTGAAGATTACGGTAAAACTTGGAAATTAATTACCAACGGTATTGCCCAAGAACATTTTACAAGAGCATTACGAAGTGATCCAAATAGAAAAGGTTTGTTATATGCTGGAACAGAAAATGGCATGTATATAAGTTTTGATGATGGTGCTAATTGGAAACCTTTTCAATTAAATTTACCAATTGTTCCTATTACAGATTTAACTATAAAAAACAACAATTTAATTGTTGCAACCCAAGGAAGATCTTTTTGGTTAATTGATGATTTAACACCACTTCACCAGTTAAACGACAAGCTAATTTCAAAAGAAGCCTTTTTGTACAAACCAATGGATAGTTATAGAATGGGTGGAAGTATTAGAAAATCTAAAACTGCTGGACAAAATCATCCTGGAGGAGTTATCGTTAATTATTATGTGAAAAATCTTCAAAAAGAAGACACTTTAAGTTTATCCTTTTTTGAGATAAACGGAAAACATATAAAAACCTTTTCCACAAAACCAGATAAAAGTCAAGATGAAGAAAAATTAAAAGCTACAAAAGGAGCCAATAATTTTAATTGGAATATGCAGTATCCTGATGCAGAAAAGATAAAAGGTATGATTTTATGGTGGGCTTCTTTAAATGGACCAAAAGCCTTGCCTGGCAACTATATAGTTAAAATGAATTTGAATGGAAATCAAGTTTCTGAACAAACCTTTAATTTACTACAAGACCCAAGAAGTTCAGCTTCAAAAGAAGATTTATTAGCACAATTTAATTTTATAATTGAGATTCAGGAAAAGTTAACTGAAATTCATAAAACATTAAAAAATATTACCAAGATTAAAACCCAAATAAATCAATTAAAAAGTTCGATTTCTGACAAGAAAAAAAATAAAGAAATTATTGAATTGGCAGATAAAATTGTTGAAGATTTAACCAAACATGAAAACGAATTATACCAAACAAAAAGTAAAAGCAGTCAAGATCCTTTAAACTTCCCAATAAAGTTAAACAACAAATTGGCGCATTTAAATTCGTTAAGTTCTATTGGAGATTTTAAACCAACAGATCAATCTATTGCATTTAAAAATGAAATCACGAAACTGATTGATAAAGAGTTGGAGAAAATATATGATATTTTTGATAAAGATGTAAAACAGCTTAATAAAAAAGTAAAAGAAAGTGATATTGAGCTAATTAATTTAGATTAAAACAATTCCCTTTAATGATTGTAGGTTCATCCAAAGAACATTGGAGTTTAAAAAAGTATGGACTTACTTATACTGGAATAAAATGATGAAAGGTATAGAAGTTTAAAAATAAAAAAAGCCTGAATGCTTAACATTCAGGCTTTTTTTTGTTCAAAAAATTCAATTTTAAAACTTAAAAGTAGTTCCAATTAAAAAGTTTCTAGTAGCCTGTGGATAATAGAAAATTTCAGTTATTGCTGGGTCACTTGATCCTGTTGGTCGATAATAATAACTGTAGGTATATCCATTAGAAACATATCTTTTATTAAAAATATTATTCACAAGTAAGTTTATAGAAATCTCTTTTATCCAAGTTGGGTTTAATTTTAAAGAAGCATTAAAGTTGTTTACAAAATAGGCATCCATACTTTTTAAATTACTAGAAGTATTATCTAAATATTGTTTACCTACATATTTTGAAATAAAGCCTAATGAAACGTTTTTACTTGGTAAATAAGTAATTGTTCCACCTGCAATAAGTGCTGGAGAAAAAGAAATATCAGTATCTTTAAATGTTTTAGAGACTTGATTGTAAGCTGTATCTTCCCAAGTAACAGGGTCGTATTGACTATCGTAAACAATATAATCAAATTCATTAATTTTATTTTCACTTAATGTTACATTCGCATCAATTCTTAATTTTTGAGAAAATTTATATCCTGCTTGTAATTCAATACCAGCCCTGTAACTTTTAGCTACATTTTGGCGTATAGGATCACCAACATCATCTATTTCTCCAGTTAAAACCAATTGATCTTTATAATTCATATAATATAAATTAGCAGTAACATAGGTATTTGACCTTTTAAACTTATAACCTAATTCAAAATCTTGTAATTGTTCCGATTTTGGACTAATTGGATTTTTAGTTAAATCATCTCTATTTGGTTCTCTATTTGCAATTGAAAAAGACCCATAAATAGAGTTTACATTATTGAAAGTATAGGTTAAACCAAATTTTGGATTGAAAAAATTGTATTCTTTATTCACATCAATTGGCAACAAATCTGAAGTTAATCCATCAGATTTATAGCTGATACTTCTATATTGTAAATCTATAAAAGCGAGTGTTTTAGAATTTAATTCATATTCTGTTTTTAAATATGTATTCAACTCTGTTTTTTCTCCATTACTAAAATAGTATTGCTCTTCTGAAGGAATTGCTACTGGAAATGAATCCCAAATTAGTTCACCAAAATGATCTCCATCATACTTGTTGTATCCACCGCCCAAAATAACATTTAATTCATCTTTCTTGTAATTCAAATTATAAACAAAAGCATAAAAATCGTTATCTAACCATCTTCTTCTAATTACTTCACCTTCTTCATCTGCATTTACATTATTTGGAAAGTAATCTCCAACTTCTTCAAAAGGTTTATATTGCTCAAAATATCCTTTTCCTGAAGTATAATTTCCAGAGATATTCAAGAGTAAATAATTATTTAAAGAATGTTCTAAATGTAGTTGATAATGCGTTTGTTTATAATTATCCACTTCATTTTTGTACGTGTAATGGTTATAAGTTCTACCTGGATTACTTAGTAAATTTTCGAGTTGATCTTCAGTAAAAGAATATCCTTCGTGATCTATAAAAGTTTGAATTCCCTCTGCATCTTTTTCAATAACAGCTTTTGGAGTTCCGTACCAAGCTTGTTGCGTAATTTCTTGTCCTCCAAAAACAATTCCTTTTATAGTAGTTTTTTCAGAAATATAACCTAACTCGGTGTAATAAGAAGTTAAATCAGATGCAGATCTATCAATATAACCATCACTTGAAATACTTGACAATCTTGCAGCTGCATAAAAGTTATTTATTAAACCAGTGCCTAAGCTTAGGTTATGCTTTCTAGTACCGTAAGATCCTACAGTGTTACTAGTAATTGCGTAAGCCTCTTGAGATGCAGATTGTGTTTTAATATTTAAACTAGCACCAAATGCACCTGAGCCATTTGTAGAGGTTCCTACACCGCGTTGTAACTGAATATCTTCAACAGAAGAAGAGAAATCGGGCATATTTACCCAATAAGTTCCGTGGCTTTCACTATCATTATAAGGTATTCCATTAATAGTAACATTTACACGCGAAGCATCGCTACCTCTTACGCGTATACCTGTATAGCCAACTCCAGCCCCAGAATCGGATGTTGTAACTACCGATGGTAACTGATCTAATAAAATTGGTAAATCTTGACCAAGATTTTTAGATTCAATTTCTTTTTTGGTAATGTTTGTAAATGCAATTGGTGTTTTTTCATTTGCTCTTGTTGCAGAAACTAAAACTTCATCTAAATTAACAAAGCTATCGGCCATGTTTATTGCAATAAAAGTATTTTTAGTTAAAGTAACTTTTATTTCTTTTGGCTGATAAATTGCATTTACCACCAATGTGTAAGTTCCTTTTTTAAGTTGGAAAGAAAAATTACCTTCAAAATCGGATGAAATTCCTTGTGTGGTTCCTTTAATAAGAATACTTGCACCTGGAAGCGGATTGTTTCCGTCGGTGATCTTACCTGAAAGTGTAAATAATTCTTGCGCATTTGCATTTATTGAAAATGCAATAATTAAAAAAGCTACTAAGGTCTTCACTTTTTTTAAATTTGGTTTTAAATATTGTTTCATTTTTTTTAAATAAAACGATATAAAAAGAGGTAATTAATCGATGTTTTGAATAAATTACTTTTGCCCTAACAGATTTTCTCTGTATGAACGTCCCTTAACAGCATTACCTGTTCAGGTTCAATGGGTTTGATCTCAGCCGTTATCGGCACCCCTTTTGAGATGGTGCAAATCTACAAATAAGGAAATTAATAATCCTAATTATTGTATAAATATTATTCTAAATTAGGTCTTTTACGAAATACTTTTTTGAATGCTAACTTTTTCTTTTTATCTAAACGTTTTTGGATACTACTTTTACTTGGCTTAGTTGCTTTTCTTTTTTTAGGAACTTTTAAAGCGTTTTTTATAAGTTCTATAAAGCGTTTTATAACAATTTCTTTGTTTTTGTGTTGACTTCTGCTTTCGTCACATTGCAATAACAGTACATTCACTTTTGTAAGTTTAAAACTTAAAGTTTTTAATAACAACTCTTTTTCCTCTTCCGTAAATGCTAATGAATTTTGTAAATCAAACTGCAATTCTACTTTGGAAGATACTTTGTTAACGTGCTGTCCTCCGGCGCCACCACTTCTCACTGCTTTAAATTTAAGTTCTTTTATAAGTGTTTCGGTATTCATGGGTTACTTGTTGGGTATCTTTGTAAATTTTTCTTAGATTTTACTATTTTATCAATTTCTTCAATAGCATAGTTTAATCTGTTTTTTTTACTTCCTGACAATAAAATATACGGGCGATTGTATTTTTTTAAAGCGTTTTCAAAAGCATTAAACATTTCCAGTCTTTCGTTAGGTCTATCTCTAATATCGTCTTCTTCCCAAGGAGTATCAATATATGTTAATAAATACAAATCGTAGGTGTTTTGTTTCGCTGCTTTTTCTAACTCAGCATCAACATAACCATTATAAAACTCTTCAGAATATACTTTTGTTTCCAATAAATCAGTATCACAAATTAAAATTCTATCTGCTTTTTCAGCTAATTCGTTTTCTAATTGTAATTGTCCGTAAGCAATGGGTAATAAATCAGAATGTTCACAAGTCTTACGTTCATTATTCCATTTATTTTGTAAATATTCTCTAGCATATTCTGGAACCCAAACAGTATTATAATGTCTTGCCAGTTGTTTAGAAAGTGTAGTTTTACCTGTGCTTTCTGGTCCAAATAATACTATTTTTACAATATTTCTATTGGTTTGTCTAAGAGTTTTTTCCATTCAATATATCCATAAATTGCAATTACTGTAAATATAAGATATTGAAAACTTGTAAAAGTAAAACCTTTATAAAAATAAAGTGGAATAGAAATAATATCTCCAATAATCCAAAAAATCCAGTTTTCTAATTTTTTTCTAGCCATTAACCACATTCCAACAAAAAATATAGCAGTTGTAAAAGTATCTACATAAGCAACCCAACTTGTCCATTTATCAAAACTTTTGTAAACAATGAAAACGAATAAAAGAGTCGCAAAAAATAATAATATTGAAATTTTTTTCTCTTTTTTTGTGATTAAGGTAATAGGTGTATTGTGAGATGCATCAACTTTTCTAGTCCAAATATACCAGCCGTAGATACTCATTATAAAATAATAACCATTAATCATCATATCACCAAGTAAGCTCCATTTTAATAGTAAATACACAAAAATACTGGTGCTAATCATACCCGTAGGATACACCCAAATTTTATTGTTTTTTGAATACCAAACAGATAAAAAACCAAAGATAACTGCAATTATTTCTAACGCAATATCTATGGTTTCATATTCGCTGTATTGTCCAAAAAAGAAGTTAAAAATTTCATTCATAATATTAAATAGATAAATTTATGTTGTTTTCAAAAGCTGTTCCAATAACTACCAAATCTGCTCCATTTATATAAGCGTTATTTAGTTGTTCTTTAGTTCTAATTCCTCCACCAACAATTAATGGAATAGTTATGTTTTTTTTTACTTCTGAAATTAATTCTGGGTTTACTGGTAATTTTGCACCGCTACCAGCTTCTAAATAAATAAGTTGCTTACCTTTGTACATTCCAGCAACAGCGGTTGCAACAGCTAAATTTATATCATTTTGAGCAATCGGATTTGTTTTGCTTATTTTTAAAACGGATGAGTTTGTACCACCATCAATTAGAATATATCCTGTTGGAATAATTTCTAAGTTTGAGTTTTTTAAAAATGGAACCGCTTTTATTTGTTGTTCAATTAAATATTCTGGATTTCTACCAGACAATAAAGATAAAAACAACAACCCATCTGCATTATTTGTTACTTGCGAATAATCTCCAGGAAAAAGCACAATTGGAATATTTGCATGTTCCTTTAGTTTTTGGACAAAAATGGCTGTTATTCCTTTTTCAACAAAACTTCCACCTACAAAAATAAAATTAGCTTTTAACGCATTAATTCTTTTTGAAATTAGTGGAATTTCTTCAAAAGTTGTTTTATCAGGATCTAGTAAAATAGCCAATAATTTTTCGCCTTTTTTTGATGATTTTTGAATATGAGTTAAAACAGCATCAATCATTACTAGCATTATCTATAGCGTAAACCAATGTAAAACCATCAACTTGATGAAATTCAATAGCATAATTTTTATCCCAACCTTCAACTTTAATATACCCAGAGGTTTTTTTATCGGCAATTTGAAAAGAGTTAATATCAATATCGTTTTTAAAAGTTAAACCACCATGTGGATATATTTTATACAAACTTTCCTTAGCACCCCAAATTACAGTAAGCTGTTGAATATAATCATCATCCTTATGAATAAAACCTCGTTCAAAATTGACAAACTTATGTTGAATTATTTTTATTTTCTCTCTATTTTTTTCAATATCTACCCCTACTTCAACATCACTAATAATAATTGCAGAGAAGTTAAACGAATGCGTAATAGAAATATGTTTTCCATCTGTTAAATGTGGTTTTCCATTCCCATTGTAAAATAAATTAAAGTCGGTATAACCTGCTTCTTTTAATAAATGACGCACGCTTAAGAATCCACGGCGGTGTATTCCAGATTTCATTGAAAGCAATCTGTTTTGGCTTCTTTCAGTTAATTGCATGTTTTCTGATAAGTCTTTAAAAGACTCTTCAATTTTCCACACATAAACAATTGTGTACTTATTTGGTTTAATGGTTTTAAATAAAGGCATTTATATTCTCAAATGTATTTTGTACTTTTGCAAAACTTTAAAACAAAAAAATAATTGTTTTAAATAAAAAACAAATTTAATAAATATGAGTGCAGAAACATCAACTTACGTAAAATATAAAGTAAAAGATATTAATCTTGCGGATTGGGGACGTAAAGAAATTCAATTAGCAGAAGCAGAAATGCCAGGATTAATGAGTTTAAGAGAAGAGTTTAAAGGACAAAAACCTTTAGCTGGTGCTAGAATTGCAGGTTGTTTACATATGACTATTCAAACGGCTGTTTTAATTGAAACATTGGTTGATTTAGGAGCTGAAGTAACTTGGAGTTCTTGTAATATTTTTTCAACACAAGACCAAGCTGCTGCTGCAATTGCTGCTGCAGGAGTCTCAGTTTATGCTTGGAAAGGTTTATCTGAAGAAGAATTTGACTGGTGTATAGAACAAACATTGTTCTTTGGTGAAGATAAAAAACCCTTAAATTTAATTTTAGATGATGGTGGAGATTTAACAAATATGGTTTTGGACAAATATCCAGAATTAGCTGCTGGCATTAACGGTTTAAGTGAAGAAACTACAACTGGTGTTCATCGTTTATACGACAGAATGAAAGCTGGAACATTACCAATGCCTGCAATTAATGTGAACGACTCTGTAACTAAATCTAAATTCGATAATAAATACGGATGTAGAGAAAGTGCAGTTGATGCAATTAGAAGAGCAACAGATTTAATGCTTGCAGGAAAAAGAGTAGTTGTTTGTGGTTATGGTGATGTTGGAAAAGGAACAGCTGCATCATTTAGAGGTGCAGGTTCTATTGTAACTGTTACTGAAATTGATCCAATTTGTGCCTTGCAAGCTGCAATGGATGGTTTTGAAGTGAAACGTTTAGAAACTGTTGTTGGTAATGCGGATATTGTTATTACTACAACAGGTAATAAAGATATTGTACAAGGACATCATTTTGAAGCAATGAAAGACAAAACAATTGTTTGTAATATTGGACATTTCGATAATGAAATTGATATGGCCTGGTTAAATGGTAAATATGGTGCTTCTAAAGTTGAAATTAAACCACAAGTAGATAAATATACTATTGGTGAAAATGAGATTATTGTATTGGCTGAAGGTCGCTTAGTTAATTTAGGTTGTGCAACTGGACACCCAAGTTTTGTAATGAGTAACTCATTTACAAACCAAACATTGGCTCAATTAGAACTTTGGAACAATAGAGATGCCTATAAAAATGAAGTGTATATGTTGCCTAAACATTTAGATGAAAAAGTAGCACGTTTACATTTAGCAAAAATTGGTGTTGAATTAGAAACACTAAGAAAAGACCAAGCAGATTATATTGGTGTTAAGGTAGAAGGACCATTTAAACCTGAATATTACAGGTATTAATATCCAAAAAAATAGTTACAAAAAGCTTCGTTATTTATAAATAATGAAGCTTTTTTAGTTTAGAAAATATATCAAACTTATAGTCAAAAACAATAATTTTCACGTCATTCTTTAGCCTTTAAAATTAAAATCCTCTATAAAAATTTGTTTAAAACAACTTAATATGCTTGATTCTAAAGAATGTTAAAAAACAATTTCAATTTTGTTAATTCCAAAATTGGTTGTTAATTAGCTGACTTTAATCCCAAACTTATTTGAGAAAATATTTTAAATATTCCGTTTTACCCCTAATTGTTACAGTAATTGTATTATTTTTTAGTACTAAAACTGAAGCTTCAAAAAGTGAAAATTTAGCTGATAATGTTTCAATAAAAGAAACTCTAGATGAAACAAAAAAGCTTATTGAAATTGAATATTATCCTGTAGAAAAAACACAAAGAGTCAGTTCTAAATTAGATTCATTATTAAAACACATCAATAAAAGACACAATTTTAACGGGTCGGTTTTAGTTGCTAAAAACGGAAAAATATTATACAATAATCAGGTTGGATATGCAGATTTCAGAAAGAAAGAACCTCTTAATGAGTCATCTATATTTCAATTAGCTTCAGTAAGCAAACAATTTACTGCTGCCGCAATTATGTTATTGTATCAAAGAAATCAAATTAAACTTTCCGATACTGTAAATGTTTATTTTCCAGACTTCCCTTATAAAGGTGTGACTATTAAAAATTTATTAAATCATACAGCAGGTTTGCCTAAATATTTCTGGGTTGCAGAGCATAAGTGGAAAAAAGAAACTGCACCTACTAATACTGAAATGATGAGATTATTAGCGTCTAGCAATGTTCAAAGATTCTTTAAACCAGGGCGTAATTTTGATTACTCTAATACAGGTTATTTTGTATTGGCTTCAATTGTTGAAAAAATTTCAGGAACTAGTTTTAGCGCTTTTGTAAAACAAAATATTTTTGATCCATTAGAAATGAATAATTCTTTTGTGTATAGTTATGAAAAAAATGACATTAAAAATAATCAATTATATGGATATCGACTTTATAAAGGCTGGAGGCATCTAAAAATAAACAGTACAGTAAATGATGCCATAGTTGGAGATAAAAACATATACACAACTAGTGAAGATTTATTTAAATGGGTAGTTGGTTTGAATAATGGAAAATTATTATCTAAAGAGTCATTAAACTTAATGTACACCAAAGGAGAAACTATTTATAAAAGAAAAATTCCTTATGGTTTTGGTTTCCGAATAGATCCTAAAGATAATAATATTGTTTACCATCATGGTAAATGGAATGGATTTAGCACTGGGTTAACGCAATATTTAGATGACAATCTTGTTGTAATTGTTTTAGAACATACAAGTTACTCAGGAATAGCTTCTTTAACTAAAAAAGTTAAGAAAATTGTTAATGAAAATTTGAATGTCTAGAACTATTTAGTAAGCAAAAAAACCACTCTAATTTGAATGGCTTTTGTGCAATTTCCTCTAAATAATAAAGTTTTAATCTTTTTCGTTGTGTAAAAATAAGCTGTTTATTTAGTTTACTCCTGGGGATATTACACCTTTTTTATAGGGGATTTTTCCCCTTTTCACCTCTGCTATTGCTTACCGCCTATTTTAATTCACAAAAACATTACCCCAACCAACCTTCTCTATCTAAACTTCTGTATTGAATTGCTTCAGATATATGAGAGGAAGAGATATCAGCAACTCCTTCTAAATCGGCAATTGTTCTAGAAACTTTTAAAATTCTGTCGTACGCCCTAGCGGAAAGATTTAAGCGTTCCATCGCATTCTTTAAAAGGCTTTTGCTTTCTTCAGTTAGTTTGCAAAATTTTCTAATTTGCTTTACACTCATTTGTGCATTATAATGCAAATTTTCGATTTTAATAAAACGTTCAGATTGTTTTTCTCTGGCTTTTGTTACACGCGCTCTTATATGCTTACTTGGCTCAGCCAATTGTTCTTCGGAAAGTTTTTCGAAAGGAACAGGATTTACTTCAATATGAATATCTATACGATCTAATAATGGTCCCGAAATTTTACTTAAATACCGTTGCATTTCAGCTGGTGATGAAGTTACAGGTGCATCAGGATCGTTAAAATAGCCACTCGGACTAGGATTCATGCTTGCTACTAACATAAAACTACTTGGATACGTTACTGTAAATCGAGCTCTTGAGATAGTTACTTCCCTATCTTCTAAAGGTTGCCTCATTACTTCTAAAACGGTACGTTTAAATTCTGGTAATTCATCTAAAAATAACACTCCATTGTGTGATAATGAAATTTCGCCTGGTTGTGGATATTGACCACCTCCAACAAGTGCAACATCTGAAATGGTATGGTGCGGAGAACGAAATGGACGTTGGCACATTAAACCACTTTCTTTTACTTTCCCAACCACTGAATGTATTTTGGTAGTTTCTAATGCTTCTTGTAATGTCATTGGAGGCAAAATAGATGGTAAACGTTTGCTTAACATAGTTTTACCACTTCCTGGAGGCCCTACAAGTATAATATTATGTCCGCCTGCGGCTGCAATTTCCATAGAGCGTTTTACAGATTCTTGACCTTTTACATCAGCAAAATCAAATTCTGGATTGTCAAGATTTTTGTAAAATTCTGCACGTGTGTCAATTATAGTTTGTTCGAGTTTCGCTTTTTCATCAAAAAAATTAATAACTTCAGTAATATTTTCAATACCATATACTTTTAAGTCACTTACAATTGCGGCTTCTTTGGCATTCTGTTTGGGTAAAATAAAACCTTTAAACCCTTCTTCTCTTGCTTTAATTGCAATTGGCAATGCACCTTTTATAGGTTGTAAACTTCCATCTAAAGAAAGTTCTCCCATAATTATATAATCACCAACTTTATCTGGTTTGATTTGATTTGAAGCGGCTAAAATTCCAATGGCTAAAGTTAAATCGTATGCAGAACCTTCCTTACGTAAATCTGCAGGAGCCATATTTATAGTAATTTTTTTACCTGGAAGTTTGTACTTATTATTATTTAAGGCTGCGGAAATTCTGTAACTACTTTCTTTAATAGCATTGTCTGGTAAACCAACTAAATGGTAACCGATTCCTTTATCTATATTTACCTCAACAGTAATAGTTGTGGCTTCCACACCGAAAACGGCGCTACCAAAAATTTTAACAAGCATAGCAATTTTTAATTTTTATTTAAAACTTAAGAAAAAGTTTTTTTGTTGACTCCCTCTCTACCAATTTAGTTTTTATAATTTCAGTTTTAATATCATCAAATTTAATTTTTCCTTCAAGTTTGTCTATTAGACGCGTTGCCGCAACTTCACCTGTTGTATGTGCAAAGCGATTAACACTTGTTAAAGGCGGAGATCCATAGCGGGATAATAACCCATTTGTAAAGCCAATAATTGAAACCTCATCTGGAATTTTAATATTTCTTTTGTTTAAAACCTGTGTTGCAATTGCACCAGAAACTTCATCTACAGAAAAAATACCATCTACTTTATTGTTATCCAACATATTATTAATACGTTCAATTAAGTTGATTTCATCATCTTGTTTAATAATCAAATTTTCGTTTGGTGTTACACCGTATTTTGTAAGTGCCTTTAAATATCCCTTTATTCGAAATTTATTAATATTTAAACCTTCTGAAGTTGAAATTATTGCAATGTCTTTACAGCCAGATTTCATTAAAAAACGTGTTGCTTTATAGGCACTTTTAATATTATCTGTAACCACTTTATCACATTTAATATCTTTATGCGCACGGTCATATAAAACAATTGGAGTTTCTTCTTCTAAAATATCATGAAAGTGATCAAACTTTTTTAATTTTAGTGTTTCAACCGAAACGCAAGCAACAAAACCATCTATTGTTCCATTAGAAAGCATTTCCATAGTTTCAACTTCTTTTTCATAAGATTCGTTTGTAATACAAGTAATTATACTATATCCTTTTTCGGTGGCTACTTTTTCAATACCTCGAAGTGCTCTCGCAAAGTAATAATTCAAAATATTGGGAATAAGAATACCTATTGTTTTTGTTTTTTTGTTTTGCAAACTTAACGCAAGCGTATTTGGCTTATACTTATGTAGTTTAGCATATTCTTGAATTTTGGCTTTTGTTTCGTCACTTATTTCGTAACTATCATTTAAAGCTTTTGAAACTGTTGAAATTGAAACGCCTAGAGCTTTTGCAATTTGTTTTATGGTTATTCTTTTATTCATTTTTTGGTTGAATAGTTAATTTAGTTGAACTATTAATAATTTCTTCTTTATTTAGTTTCATTTTTCTGAATTCACCTTTATTATACATTTCGGCTTGATCTTTATAATGTTTACTAAATGGGTTTCCAGACTGACCTGTTGGCAAGATACTAATACTATTTTCAATATCCGAAAAATCTACAATCCTTCTTGTTGAAGGACCTGCATTTACATTATATAATCCAGTTTCATTATAATCATATCCTCTGTTGTCGATAACTTCTCTTGCTCCTTTTATTGGAAAAGACCCCACGTTAAAGTACTTTTTTAAAGCAGCTATTGTACCTAACGGATGTGGATGCTCTAAAGTATGAACTTTACCCCAATTCCAGTCTTTTATATCGCTACCTAATTGTTTTTCTAGAGCATCAACAGCGTCTATAAACGATTTTGTTAAAATGTCTTTTCGGGTTTCTACAGCGTTTTTAGTTGTAATATTATCCCACCAAATAGCAGTATCATTTTTAATTAAATCGGCAACAACTCTTTTCATTAAATGTGTATCTAGTAATTGGGTAAATAATTGCTCACCAAGCTCATCTGTAAAAGTGTTTTTTAAATATAGATAAATCCATTTATTGTAAATGGTTGGCGCTACATTATCTGTAGTATTTGAACCATCCCAGAGTTGCAACACGTCAATAGCTCTTTGTTCATTTTTACTGAAGGAATTATAATCCATAATTTTTGTGAATTCCTTAATTATTTCAGGAGCAACAGATGAAGTAACATCGTTAATCATAGTTGCCATTGTTTTTTTATTCCAATTATTTTTTGGTTCTAGTAATTGAACAATTCTTTTGGCTCTGTCTTCGGGTAAATAATAGCCAGGATATAATTCACCTAAAATACTATCTGGCTGGTTATTTGCAGAATACACATAACCCCACTTAGGATTCTCTGCCATTGGATTTTTTTCAAAATCTAAATACTCAACAATATCATCTTTACCAGAAGCACCGTTTAAAATAAATTTTCTTTTTGAATCTGATTTTATTTTGTACAACTTACCTGCTGCCCACCAAGCCACATTTCCTTTAGCATCTCCGTACATAATATTTAAACCTGGAGCGTGAATCATTGAAGCGCCTTTTTTTACATCTTCCATTCTAGTTGCTCTAGAAATTGTATGTAATGCATCTAAAACCACACCATCTAATTTAGTATAAATCCAAGACATTGCAATAGGTTCGTCTTGAGAGATTTCATTTAAAACATCATTTACAATTGGTCCGTGATGTGAATTTCTAACTGAAATTGTTACAGCCTCTGCATCTTTAACTTTTATAGTTTTAGTGGTAGTGGTATATTCTAAATATCCATCTTTAAACTTATATTTATTATTTTCAGAAGGGTGATTTTCTTCGTTGTAAAAATCAATATCATCGTTTTCGAACATAGTTAAACCATAAGCATACTTTCGATTATGACCTAAAAGAGGAAAAGGAACACCTGCAATATGATATCCGTACATTTCGTAATTTGGAGTAATAATGTGCGCCTCGTACCAAGTGCCTGGTTGCGAATAAACAATATGTGGATCATTAGCAAACAGCACCTTACCAGTGTTTGTTTTATTGGCTGAAACCACCCAACTATTGCTCCCAATAAATGGTGGAGCTGGCGAGTTATTCATAATCTCAGAAACACTGGCAACAATATTCGTGTAATTTTCAATAGTGCTTTTTGAGTTTTTTATCAGCGTAGTTTTTGGATCAACATCAATATTTAAATCTTTTAAATAATTTGCTCCTAACTTTTCTTTTATTGCAGAAAGCAACGGGTCTGTTTTGTGTGCCATTGCAAAACTAAAAGACATATATCCTAAAATATTGTAAATATCTTTTAGTTGATAATGTTCTTTATCAATACCAATTAAAGTAAACTCTATTGGAGTTGCACCACTGTCTATAAATTGATTTATACCGCTTAAATAAGCAGTTGCTAATTGATAAACTTGACTAGTTGTGTCTATTTTTTTTATTGATTTTTCGGAAGCTTCTACAATGCCTAAACTTGCAAAAAATTTATCATTTTTTAACATGTCCTCACCAAAAATTTCAGATAATCTTCCTGGTGCAATTCTTCGTATTAACTCCATTTGCCAAAGTCTATCTTGCGCATGTACATAACCCAAGGCTACCATAGCATCCTGTTCATTTTCTGCATAAATATGTGGAATTCCATACTCATCAAAATATACATCAGTTTTATTTTCAATTGCTGCTAATTTTATTTCTCCTGAATAATCAGGCTTTAAACTATTTAAATACAACCAACTACCTAAAACTACAAGTACAATTAAAACTAAAATTAGGAGTGCTATTTTTTTTAGAATTCTCATGAAGAGTTTTTGTTTTAACAAATTCAAAGATACGCAATTTTACGAAACCGCAATAGTAAAAAATACTTGTCAATATGTAAAATATACTTTACCTTTAAAAATAATTTAAAATGTACTAATATGAAATCAAGATTTTTATTTTCACACAAATTAAAACCTTTAGGCTGGATTTTATTTTTAATTGGAGTAGTTCTAGGAACTATTTTAATGGTAAATAAATTTGATATTCCGAATTGGGAAATAAAAGTATTTCCTTTAATTAGTGGAGAAGATTCATTTTTATATAGTCCTGCTTTTGAGTGGAGCAAAAACAACATAGCCGATGAGTTGGCTTCTCTATTATTAATTATTGGTGGTATTTTAGTTTCATTTTCTAAAACAAAAGATGAGGATGAATACATTTCAACAATTAGAACTGAGTCTTTAATTTGGTCGGTATATGTAACTTATGGAATTCTTATTTTAGCAATTTTATTTGTTTTTGGTATGGATTTTTTTAATATCTTAATTTACAATATGTTTACATTATTGTTCTTTTTTATGTTGCGTTTTCATTATGTTTTATACAAATCTAAAAAAGCAATTGCTCATGAAGAATAATATAAAAGTAGAGCGAGCCATTCATAATATAACTCAGGCAAAATTAGCTGAAATGATTGGTGTAAGCAGACAAACCATAAACGCAATGGAATTAAACAAATATGTGCCTTCAACAGTACTAGCTTTAAAAATATCTAAAATATTTAAAAAGCCAGTGAATGAAATTTTCTTTTTAGATGCTAAAGACTAGTTGATTTTAATAATATTATTTTTTGAAATTTTATATAAAAAACTGTTTTTTTATTAATTAAAAAATATATTTGTGCACATTCAAGCCCCATATGAAGTACCTATTTCTATCTTTTACCTTTTTTTTTAGTTCAATTGTTGTTGCTCAAGATTTACAAGTTTTGAATGAAATAGAGCAATTAAATGCTAAAATTAAATTGTCTAAAAAAGGAGAGAAATTACAACTTATGGATAGCCTAGGTGGTGTGGTTAACTACAATCCAAATTTAAATTACGATTCAATTGTAAAAGCTACAATAAATTTTGCTTTACAACTAGATTCTATAGGTGTTGCGGCAAATAATACTGCTAATTTAATTTATTATAATAATAGTATTGTTGGTAAACCTAAAGAAGGACTAAAAGTTTTTAACCAGTTTTTATCTAACAATTTAATTATAAAAAATGATTACGCGTCTGCAAGATTCTATTTGAATGGTGCTGATAGTTATTTTTTTATAAATGACCATAATAAAGCTTTAGAAAATTATAAAATAGCTGAAACATACGCATTAAAAGCTAAAGATGAAGGGCTTCTTGGTTTTGTTAATTTATACACTGGTCAAACAAACGAAACTTTAGGGAATTTTATAAAAGCATCTCAAAATTACGATAAAGCTTACAGTTACTTTTTAAAAATTAAGGACACATTTAATATATTGAATTCTAAAAATTCATTATCAATATTATATAGTAAAAATGGTTTTTTTGAAGAAGCACAAAAAGAGCATTACGAATCTATTTCGCTTTTAAAAATAACTAAAAATTATGGTCAATTAGCTACTGTTTATTATAATTTAGCACTAAATTATAATAAATTAGAGGCGCAAGATAAAAGAATTTCTAACCTACTAAATGCGTTAGAAACTAATAAAAAATCTGAAAACAACCATTTAATACATCCAACTATTTTAAATGGTTTAATTATTGCTTATGCACAAAATAAGGATATTTTATCAGCCGAAAAATATTTAAATGAGTTTGAAAGTAATAGTAAACTATTATCAAAAGAAAAAAATAATGATCATCACCATGAGGCAATTATGAATATTGAATTTGCTAAAGGTAATTTTAAAAACGCATTGGTTATTTGTAAAAACTTATTGAATTCTAAAATAAGCAAAGGAAATTCATTTGAGATTGAGCGTTTCGAAAAGTTTTTATCGTTAATTTACGAAGAAATAGGAGATTCTAAAAATGCATTAATTCATTTAAAGAACTATTTAACACTTAATGATTCAATTAAAAGTGTTCAAAAAACAACAAAATTAATTTATTATCAAACACTTTATGAGACAAATAAGAGAGATCTTAAAATTGATGATCAAAACCTAAAAATTAGTCTATTAAATGCTGAAAATAAAGCAAAAACCTATTGGCTTATTTTTACATCAACTAGCTTACTAAGTTTAGTTGTTTTTATTCTACTAATACGTTCAAGAAATTCAGCTTCTAGAAGACAAAAATTACAACAAGAATTCTCTAGAAATCTAATAAAAGTAAAAGAAAATGAATCTACAAGATTGGCAAGAGAATTACACGATGGTGTTGGTCAGAAATTAATGTTGTTAACAAAAAGAACGAAGTCAACAGGAAATGCAGAGTTAGAGTCTTTAGCTAAGAGTACGCTTGAAGAACTCAGGAATATTTCACAAGGGCTTCATCCAATTAGTATAAGAGAATTTGGATTTACAAATGCCACTATATCTTTAATTAATGAAGTAGATTTACATACGGATATTTTATTTACAAATTCCATTGAAATTATTGATGATTTTATCAATGAAGATAATTCATTACATTTATATCGCATTATTCAGGAAATATTAAATAATGTAGTAAAACACTCAGATACAAAATCTTGTTTTTTCTCAATTAGTTCAACTAAAAAACAACTAAAAGTTGTAGTTAAAGATAAAGGTAAAGGGTTTGATTATGTTAAAAAGAAGAAGGAAAATACTACTTTGGGAATGGGAACTATTTTTGAAAGGTGTAAAATAATTAAAGCAAAATTAGCAATTGTTTCTGAGCTAGAAAAAGGAACTAAAATCGAAATAATAATTCCTAAAATATGACAAACCTCAAAGTAAAAGATATTTCAATTGTAATAGCAGATGATCATCCAATGCTTTTGAAAGGATTGAAAGAAGAATTAACACTAAACCATTATAATGTAATTGGAGAAGCCACTAATGGAATTGAGGCTTTAGAACTCATTATAAAATTAAAACCAAGTATTGCAATACTTGATATTGATATGCCTTTTTTTACAGGGTTTGAAATTGTAAAATTAGTTAAAGAAAAAAAATACCAACCAAATTTATTATACAAACATTTCATAAAGATTTAAACTATATTTCACAGTCAAAATTATTAAATATTCAAGGCTATTTATTAAAGGAGGATTCATTTTTAGAAATTGAAAAATGTATAAAAAAAGTTGTAAAAAACAAAGTTTATTATAGCCCATCTATTAAAAAATATTCATTAAAAAGCGCATCAAAAGAAATCCAAAAATTACAGCTATTATCTCCTTCAGAAATTACTATTCTAAAACTTATAGCTAAACAAATTTCAACAAATGATATTGCTCAAAATTTAAGTGTATCTCCACGAACCATAGAAAAACACAGGAGTAATATTATTTCTAAAATTGAAATTTCAAATTCAACAAACACTCTTACAAATTGGGCTATCAATAATCAAAATATAATTACATCCATTTAAAAATTAGCTTTTTAAGCTAATTTTTAAAATATCCTAGACTAACAAATGTTATTTTATTAGCATTTTAAGGACATAAATCTTTTAGATACGTATTAATTCTATTTAATTACGTAGTAGTACGTATTTCAGTATTTAGTAGTTAAAATTAACTTCGCAAATTGATTTTTATTAAAATCAGACCAAAAAGTTAAACTTAAAATTAAAATCTATTAAATTATGAAATCAAAAATACTATTACTATCGTTTTTAACATTGTTTACTATTGCAATAAATTATGCGCAATCATCAGCTTCACAAGCTGGTATTGCAGTGCAAGGTATAGCAAGAGATGCTAACAATACTGCATTAACTAATAAAAATATTAGTCTTACATTTGAATTGTATTATTTAAATGCTTCAAGTCTAGAAGAACCAATTTATACCACAACTGTAAATGTAGAAACTGATGCTTTTGGTATTTTTTCTTATATAATTGATCCTACCGCAATTAATAATTCAAAATTTGCAAACAATCAAGCTTATTTGAGGATTAAAAAAGGTGCAGAAATAATTTCAAATGAAATCTTTAAACATGTGCCTTATGCTATTGCCGCAAATAATGGTGTGCCTACAGGTTCTATTATGCCTTTTATAGGAACAGAAGCTCCTGCTGGTTGGGCTATTTGTAATGGCTCAGAGCTGCCAAGTACAGCCACAAAATTAATAGCAATGGTTGGTAATAATGCACCAGATTTAAGAGGAATGTTTTTAAGAGGTGCTGGGAAAAACAATGTTACAGGATATACCGAGAATGTAGGCCCTAATTTGAAATCAAGGCAACAAGATGATAATTTGGCACATACACATGCGGCAGGAGAACTTGCAGCAGATGATGCTGGTGAGCATGCTCATGATGTTAAAATATTTGGATTTTCACCTAGTAATCTACTTAGTGGAAGTAGTAGGGGAATTTATACTTACAGTGGAACAGATAAAACCTTAACTTCAGCCTTAAGTGGTGAACATAATCATAAAATTTCAGGTTCAACAGCTGAAACCGGAACAGAATCTCGCCCAGTTAACTACGGTGTAAACTATATTATTAAACTATAAGTTATAATTATGAAAAAAATAATTATAACACTAGGCCTTTGGTTCCTGGTTACAGGGCTTTGGGCACAAAATGATGATGGAGCAAAGATTGTTCCCGTTTCGCAAGCCATACAAAATAAGGGTTTTAATATTCAAGTGGGACGTCCATACCTTGGACAAAACTCAAACAGTGTAGAGCGTATAGTAAACCCTATAGATGTTAGGTTTCCTTGGGGAGTATTGTATCTCTACAAAACATTTGCTGAAGAATCTTTTGACGTTTCAAAAGGGTATTTTGGAGATAAAATTTTGATAAATTGGGATTTAAGAGCAAATTTTGATTTAATAACTTCAATTAAAATTTATAAGAGAATATATAACGAATCAGGAACAAACCTTTACGAGTTTGTAGGAAGTGTTTCACCCAGTGAAACCGCCTATGAAGATAAGTATGTTGAAGGTGGCGTTTTGTATGAATACAAAATTGTAGGCGAAGGTATTAGTGAAATAGAAAGTTTATACAGTACTTATATTAAGGGTATTGGATACAGAAACCCAACAGCCGTAGTTACAGGAAATGTGAGTTATAAAGGAGGAAATCCAGTTAAAGATGTTATTGTGAAAGCAAGTTCAGAAGGAAGTGGTATTAATCTAGGGAGTTCTTTAAAAATTCCTGAAACGGCAACCTTAAAAATAGAGGAGTTAAGCACCCCAATTACAACTGCTGTAACTTTACAAGCTTGGGTAAAACCTGAAACAACATTCATAAACGATACAGGAACACCAATAAACTTATTTAAAATTTCGAATTTCGATATTAATACTCTTGATGTCAAAGTTACTTTATTAGCAACTTCAAAAATACTATCTGTAAATATAGGAGACAGTGAATACCAGTTGCATAATTATTATCCATCTGGGAAATTAAATTCCAAGGGAAATGACATAATGGTTCCTGTATCAAATTTCAATACCAGTTTTATCCATTTTTCAGTTGTTATAGATGATGGAAATGTTCCAGTACTATACATAAATGGTAGAGAAATATCAGAACCATACAAAGAGGAAATAAATAAAAAATTAGTTGATGTAGATCCAAATTATACCGCACCATATTTTAATGTTACTATTCCAACACAAACAAATACTCTTAGTTTGGGAGGAAACAATACAGAATGGGATGATATATATGTAGGAGGAAATAAAAACAGCTTAGTAGATGAAATCAGAATTTGGAAGTCAGCTTTAGAATCCAAAAAAATTAGAACAGATTATTCAAGATACATTAGTGGTAATGATTCTAGATTGGTAACTTATATAAGAGCTAATGAAAAAGTTGGGTCTTTTGCTTATGATTTATCTAGAAATGGATTTAATTACAATAAAAACCATGGAGAATTATGGCAAACAACAACAAATAGTACTGATAAAGTATTATGGGCTATAGGATCTGGTAATTTTCCAACTGCAGATCAGCTAGGTATTTTAGGAGTTACAGATGTTAATGGAAATTACGAAATTACAGCAATTCCATATTCTGGTACAGGAGAATCGTTTAATATTACACCATTATATGGGGTGCACCAGTTTGAGCCAGGACAACAATTAGTGTTTTTAGGACAAGGTTCTGAAATAGTAAACAAAATTGATTTTATAGATATTTCATCATTTAGTTTTAAAGGAAAAATTTTGTTTGATACTCGAGGGGTATTTAAATCTTTTACAGAAACCACACCGGCTAATGATTTAAATAGTGGAGATGAATATTATAATGCTTCACAAATAATAGGAGAAGGTTATAATTATTACGAAACATTAAGTGATGGTAAATTATCTAAAGGAGAATATTGGTATAATGAAAACACTAAAAGGTACGAAAAATATGCTACAATTTATTCAGATAATGTAAATGTTTATTTAGATGGAAATATTGTTTTAGACGAAAATAATTCACCTGTAGTATCCAAATCGGAGGATGGACTTTATGGATATTTTGATATTCAAGTTCCAATTGGTAATCATTATATTACAGTTAAAAAAGATGGACATGAATTTAAGTATGGAGGAAGATTCCCTGCTGAACCTGGAACTTTTAAAGAGTTTTTTGAAGACTCTAATGAAGCTGTAGTTTTTGTTGATAGCACAAGAGTCACTGTTGTTGGTAGAGTTGTTGGAGGAAGTGTTGAAGCTGCAAAATCTATTGGGTTTGGAGATCAAGGTTTATTTGAAAAACCAGTAGATATTAATGGTGTTACAGAAACTCTAACCATAAGTTCTAAAAATAATATTGGTGTTGCAGCAGTTAAGTTGGGCTATATACCACCTGGAGCAACTGAAAGTGAATTAGAAACAGAATTTAATTTTGAAACCAACATTGAAACAGGAGAGTATAGAGTAAATGTAATACCTTTAAAATATCAGATTAATCAATTAAATGGGTTACAGATTAAGAGTAATTTAGCAATAAGTATTTTAGAAGCTAACGAAACACTTAATGTTTCTAGAGTTTCAGATCCATTATTTCCAGAATTTGAATATGCAGATGGTAGTTTTGAGTTTGGAGAACCTTATCACTATGAAAAGAGTTTTATCTTTAGATCAACACCCGTTCTTAGAGTATTAAATCAAGCTTCTGAAAATACAATTACAGTTAATGAAATTGATATTAGCACAGAAGGTTTTCAATACCCTGTTTATAAACAATTCAATGATTATGAAATTTTACTAAAAAGCTTTGAGCCTTATATAAATAGAGATTCGGACACTGAAGTTGAAGACATTGTACCTATTCTTGACGGAGAGTTTAAAGCAACTAATAATTTAGCTTTAGCAGGTTCTGAATCTTTTGATAGGGATATTAATGATCAGAGTATAATTATTTATAAGTTTAGAGGAGGTATGCCTGCAGCTTCTACCCCATTTACAAGAACTTTAAATATAAAGTACCGAATAAATAATATAGACTATGAAGCTGAGAATTACATAAAAAAAGGAATTATTTTAGGAGGTCAATCAGACGGAAGTCAAACATTTCTAACTGCGGCTCCCGATGTTCCAGATATTATTCTGCGTGACCCTCCTGGCTCCAATAGTTTTGCTTCTATTGAAAAAGGAGAAAGTATAACATTTACTACGGAAAGTAATATATATGCTTCTGCAAGTGCATCAAAAGAGTTAAAGGTGTTAGCAGGTATTGAAATTAAATCTGGAGGAGGCTTGGCAGGTCCAGTAATTGAATCGGAAGCCATAAACACATTAACAGGAGAGTTAACTCTAACAACCTCTTCTAAAACAGGTGAAAATTTAACTAAAACATACACTTTTAATCAAACTATTTCTACAAGTGATGATCCTGAGTATGTTGGTTCTGAAGGTGATTTATACATAGGACAATCTAAAAATTATTTTTATGGTTCGTATGATGATATTCAGGCTTCAAGCTCACAAAAAAGTGGGGAAAATACTTTTATTTTAGAAAATACTCAGGGTGAAAAAGTTTTTATAAGTAAGCAAAAAGCCATGTATTTTAGAGAAGAGCCTTCAAATACATTTTTTATATTATCTCAAAAGCAGCTATTAGAAAGTGTAATTCCAGAATTGGAATTGATTATTCAAAATATTGATAATGGGATTATTAGTGAAGATGATGATGGGGTTGTAGATAAAGAATATTACGAACAACAAATAAACTTATGGCGTAATACAATTTTAGAAAATGAAAGAACAAAATATAGATCTTTATATGATAGAGTAACAGTAAAAAATGAGTTAGATAATAAAATAAATAATTTTATTAATGAGTTAGAAGTTACAATTGATAATGCTGAACTTGGAGCGGGAGGTTCAGGATATGAAGATAGATTAAAATCTAAAATAACAGATTCTAAAAAGTTGCAAAATTTAGTGAATAGTCAATTTGAAGAAAATATTTCTTTTGATGCTGGTGTTGGTGAATTTACTAGGAGTGTTGAAACCATAATAATAAACACTACTTCAACAGAATTTAATCTAGAGTTTGAAGAAGCTTTCTCCTTACAGTTTGGTGGCGCCATTAATAAATTCGGATTCATAACTACAACTTCAGGTTTTTTAAATCAAGAATTAGACGCGTCATTATCAGAAGAAGAAACTTCAACGGTTAACATTAGTTACACCTTAAAAGATAATGATCCTGCAAATGCGTTAAGTGTAGATGTAGTAAACTCATTTGATGGTAATGGACCAATATTTAGTACTATTGGAGGAAGAACTTCGTGTCCTTATGAAGGACCTGAGATGTCTAACTTTTTTAATAATACAGACTACGACCCATTAGCAACAATTATACCTGAACTTCCTGAGGATAAAAGAGAACAATTAAGTTATGCAACACAAAAAGCGGAAGATCCTTTTATTAGTGTAGAAATAGCAGATATAAGCAATGTGCCTGAAAGCAACAACGCAGAGTTTAAATTAATATTGGAAAATTTAGCCGATGCTAATAGTGATGCTGCCAATTTTAATTATTTTGAATTGATTGTTGATAATACAACCAATCCAAATAATGCTTTAATCAATTTAAATCAAAATGGAACTATTGTTTATATACCTTACGGAGAACCTGTAGAGTATACATTAACATTAGGCAAATCGGTTTCAGATGTTTATGATTACGAAAACATACGAGTTGTATTACAATCTCGTTGTGATCCAGTAAATGTATACTCTGAAGTGTTTTTATCTGCTCATTTTGTACCATCTTGTTCTGAAGTAGAAGTGACTGCACCGTTAACAAATTGGGTTTACAATAACAAAACTGCATATAATATTGATGAGACAATAAATCCATTGCAAGTAAAATTAGCAAGTTTTGATACTAGTTTTAACAGTTTTCAAAAGCTAGATTTAGAATATCGTTTGGCATCATCTCCAACATGGACAAGGTTACAAACATATTATGCTACACAAGAATTTTATGATGAAGCAGTAGCTGCAAATGAAACTGAAATTGCATTAATTGATGGACCAGAACTTATTTATTCTCTAGATATTGTTGGTTTACAATTGCAAGATGGCGACTATGAATTAAGAGCAAGAAGTACCTGTACAAACGACACCGAGTATATTTCAGAAGTCGTAACAGGTAGAGTTGATTTAACTAGCCCACAAAGGTTTGGAACACCATTGCCAATAGATGGAATTTTAGGTATTGGAGAAGATTTAAAAGTAAGTTTTAATGAACCTGTCTTTTTCAACTCAGCCATAAGTACTATTGAAATAAAAGGACAAACAAACCAATTGCCAATCAATCATAATGTTTCTCTTTATTTTGAAGGAGCTACGAATACAGCAGTTATAAACAAACCAAAAATCACAAAAGGAGATTTTACATTGGAATTTTGGATGAATAATAGTACAGTTGCTGGAACCGCCAATATTATAAAGCAAGATGAAGGTTTAGATATTAGCCTAAATAATGGCGAAATTTCATTTTCATTAGGAGGAATTACTGCCAAAGGAAGCATCGCTAACGATGGATTGTACCATCATTATACATTTACGCATAAAAACAGTACTGGAGAAATTAGTATTTATCAAGACGATGCCGAAATTGGAGGAAATACAGGTTCACCCAATGTAGACTTTACAAATAATAACCCATTAATAATTGGTGGTAATTCTTTTGTTGGAAATATGCATGAACTTCGTTTATGGAACAAAACCATAAGTTTAGAAAATGCGTATGCAAAAATGTATGACAAATTAATTGGTAATGAAGCCCATTTAATTGGATACTGGCCAATGGATGAAGGAAGAGGAGAAATTGCAAAAGACTTGGCAAGGTATAAACATGCACAAGTTAATGCAGCCTGGGATATAAAACCAAAGGGAACTTCTTATGAATTTGCAAATAACCAATATTTAGCATTAGATAATGTCGGTTTTGTTCAGTTGACTAATGAAATGGATGCAACTATTTCGTTCTGGATGAAAACAGCAACAGCTCAAGAAGCAACACTATTTTCAAATGGTAAGGGTGATGGTTCAGATATTGTACAGCCTAACGGACGCACAAATAAATGGGCAATAAACATGAACAATTCAGGAATGCTAACCTTTGAAAGTGAAGGAAATTCCTATCTACTAACAAACCAATCTGTTGCAGATAATAATTGGCATCATATTACCTTGTTATTTAACAGAATAGGTTCCTTAAGAACCTATGTAGATGCAGCGCCTGTTTCTTCAAATTTAATGACTAATATTGGAGGTTTCTCAGGAAATAAAATTTGGTTAGGAGCAAGAGGAACTGTTGATTTAGCTGGAAATGAAACTATCGATAATCAATTTACTGGTAAAATAGATGAGTTTAGATTGTGGAACACCTTACGTAATGTTGAGCAGATAAGTAGAGATCGATTTAATGAAGTAGCTATTGAAAGTATTGGATTGGTATTATATGCCAAAATGAATGCTCCTGATCCTGAAAATGGAAATGGACCTAGATATTTTCACGCTGATGTAAACGAAACTGTAGCCGCAAGTTTAGCGCTCTTAAATAGTGGAGATGTAAATTTCTCAGATGATGTACCGGCTATTAAACCTGAGAGAGAGCTTCTTAAATTTGAAGTAAATCGAGTAATAAATGGAGATGAAATGATTTTAGAACCTGTTGTAACAGATTGGGCTTCACTAGAAGGTCAAATTCTAGATATTACAGTGCATAGAATGTTTGATAGTGCAAATAACAGACAGCAATCTCCAATTACTTGGACTGCCTATGTAAAACGCAATGAAGTAAGTTGGTTTGCAGATGGTTACAATGAAATTGTTGATATTGTAAAAAATAGTGGAGAAGAAAAATCATTCGAAATAACTTTAATTAATAAAGGTGGAAAAGGTCAACCATTTAATATTTCAAATATACCTAGTTGGTTAAAGTTAAGCAGTACTTCAGGAACTTTACAACCTGATAGTAAAATAATAATTACAGCCACAATAGATAAAGAATTAACTGCAGGTGAATATTTAGAGAATTTGTATTTGCAAACCGATTTTGGTTTTGATGAAAAATTACAAGTAAAAATTAGGGTATTGGCACAAGAACCAGACTGGAATGTAAATCCAACAGACTTTGATTTTAGTATGAATATAGTTGGACGTGTAAAAATTGAAGGAAAATTCTCTGAAGATTCTTACGATAAAATTGCAGCTTTTAGCAATGGAGAAGTTAGAGGCTCTGCATACTTAGTTTATAATGAAGCTTTCAAAGAGTATTATGCATACTTAACTGTTTATAGCAATAATGTTTATGGCGAAACCATTGTATTTAGTATTTGGGATGCTTCTCAAGGAAAAATTGTAGAGGCTAAAATTGATGGAACTTCAAGTACTCTTTTTAAAGAAAATGAAGTAGTGGGTAGTTTAAGAAATCCCGTAATTTTTGAAAATTCAGATGTATTAATTCAAGAAATTGAATTGAATAAAGGATGGACTTGGGTGTCATTAAATGTGAACGATACAAAATTTACAGATATAAATGCACTTACTAATGGTTTAAGTCTTGAGACAAATAATAGAATACTGAGCCACTCGCCAGCACAACTAGAAACTTTTTATAAGGATAGTTCTAATCCTTTAAATAGCACTTGGTCTGGTTCAATTAGTGCAAATGGAGGTTTATCAACTTCTAAAATGTACAAGGTAAACTTTAATTTTGAGCAAGCATTGAATATTAAAGGCATCCCTGTAAATATTGATACTTGGAGTTTCCCAATGCAACAAAATTGGAATTGGTTACCCTATCCATTGCTTGGAAATCAATCTACAAATGAAGCATTGGCTTATTTTGATGCTGTAGATGGCGATGTGGTTAAATCTCAAAATTTATTTGCAATCTATGACCCTATTAATGGTTGGAGTGGAACTTTAAATTATTTAGAAGCTGGAACTGGTTATATGATTAAATCTAGTAAAGTTCAAGACTTTTCATATCCAAATTATTTAGCGAAACAAGAAAGCTATAAATCTAATACTATTGTAAATGAAAGTCAGGCAAGAATCGCAAATGAATTTAAAGAGTATTCAGACAATATGAATGCTGTAGTTCAATTACCTGAAGGATTTGATTCATTATTTGTATATGATACAAATGGCAATTTAAAAGGGAAAACCCAAAATCAGATGGTTGGTGATAAAGAACTAAGTTTTATAACAATTTATGGAGATGTTCCAGAAACCTTAGCTTTCTATGTAGGTGATGGAAGAGATGAAAAAGCAACGTCAAAAACTTTTAATTTTAAAAGCAATAATGTTTTAGGAACAATTGCTAAGCCAGTTATTTTGGAAATCTTTTCAGACAATGTTAGCGTATTTCCAAATCCATTTGAAGATGACTTAACCATAAAAGTAGATGCTTTAGAAAATGATACTGTTACAATTCAACTTTATAATTTAACAAGCCAGTTATTATTTAGTAAAGAATTTGAAGTTATTGCTGGAACTAATTTATTAAAAATTTCTCCTAAAGTAGCAACAGGTATATATTTATTACAAGTAAAAATGAAGGAGAACACGGTGATACGTAAAGTAGTAAAAAAGTAGTAAAAAAAATCAGTAGCACTTAAAATTTAATCTTTGAGTGCTACTATTAAACTAATAATATAAATATGAAAAATTATATATATAGTACGCTTGTACTGTTTTTTATAGGAATAAATACATATGGGCAATCTCCAACTTGGTCAGTTAACGAAAATAATTTTCAATACACCATGTCTTTTGTAGCATTTGTTAATATTAACGGAACTAATCTAACCAATACTAAAGATAAAGTTGCCGCATTTGTAGATGGAGAATGCAGAGGCGTAACTAATTTAACGTATGTGGCTAGCGAAGATCGTTATTATGCTTATTTAACGGTCTTTTCTAATGAAAATCAAGAAACACTAGATTTCAAAATATACGATTCTTCAAACGATGTTGTTATAGAAGTGCCCAAAACTAAAAGTTTTGAAATTAATGAACATTACGGAAATTTATTTCAAGCATTTAGTATTGCAAGTCCTACCTTAAGTAATGCTGCTGAAATTATTGACTTTAACTTAAGTGGAGTTGAAATAGCCGATAAAGTTATTACAGGAAATCAAATAACATTAGATATAAGCAATAACGAAACCGTAACTAATCTTAATACTAATTTTAATTTAAGTGATGGGGCTAAACTTTTTATAGAAACTCAACATCAAGTTTCAGGTAATAATTCTATAGATTTTAGCAATCCCGTTACATTTCATGTTTTATCGGAAGATCAATCGGTTCTAAAACAATGGAAAGTTACTGTTAATTTAAGTTTAGGCAAGGTAACTTACTATAAAAAAGATGCAGTTTGTTATAGAGGTGGCGCTATAAAAATTTTATATACCGAAAATAATTTTGACGCAGTCTTAAGTAAAGATAACATTCCGTTTGCAACTCAAACAATTCATAATGGAGAAGCTATTTTCGACAATTTAAGTACGGGTACTTATAAAATTAAAATTGGAGGTAACATTAAAGAAATCACCATAAATTTAAAAGAATAAATTATGAAAAATAAAATATATAGTTCACTAGTTTTAACAGCAATATTACTATTGTTTTCAGGTTGTTCCAAAGATGATGAATTTGTAGATATTGTTCCTTCTCAAATAAATTTTGTTAAAGAAGATGGCACACTTTTAACTGCAGATGATTGTATAGATCCAAGTAAAAAGTACAATGTTTTAATTGAGACTGTTGCAGAAGGAAGTGGTAGCTTTAAAGCAACGAAAGTAGAATATACCGTAAATGGTGTTTCTTATAGTATGACATTTATGAGAGCTGGAACCCAAATAAATGCAGTTAATTTAGTAAATGGATTAAATATTGCGCAAATAGTAGAAAGTGGCTACGTAGCAATAATTAATTATGTTGTTCAAACTGATTTTGAATTGGTAGAGTAAAAAATAATTAAAAAAATTACTAACTGAAATCAAAAAGAGGCAGTGTGGAATGTAAAAATTTCATACGGCCTCTTTTAAAAATTCTTAATAATTAAAGATACTTTTCTTTAATTATTTTTAAATGATGCATTTGATGTCCAGCAATAATAAAACCAAGTGCCCTAACAGACATATTGCTATTATTAGCTACACCAACCATAGTGAACATTTCAGGTGTAAAACTTCTAAACATTAATATTGTAGCATTTCTAACATGTATAAATTCTTTAAGAATATCCTTAATATCACGTTCGTTTCCGTTCGAATTTGTTACATACCAGTCTTCATCAAAACCAGGTAATTCTGTAGCATCATTTCTTGAAAAACGTAATGCTCTATAACTTAACACACGTTCAGCATCTATAATATGTTGTACTAACTCTTTAATAGTCCATTTTCCTTCAGCATATCTGTAGGTTAACTTTTCTTCATGTAAATTTTCTAAAGTTGTAATTAAATCTTTTAATGAAGTTTCTAAAACTTCATTAAGATCAACCTCCCCTAATGCTTTAATATATTGACTATAAAACGGAGCGTACTCCTGAGTGTTTAATTGTCTAGAATTCATATTTTATGCTGAATTTCTACTAGCATTAATATTTCCAAACAAAGAACGTGTCACCATTTTTTCAAATGTTTTTATCAATTCTGGATCTGCATTCTCATCTTTCTGTAATTTTTGAATATTAATCAATGCAAATTGCTGAATAGTAATTAAAGGCAATACAATATCTTCACGAATATCAATAGATGCTTTACCAACCTTGTTACTTTGCATTAACTTAGTATAGCCAGTTAATTTTAAAATTAAACGGTGTGTTGTTTCATATTCTTTAAAAATAATCTTCCAAAAATCACCAAACTCTTCATCTTTTTCCATGTACTGTGTCAACCCAAAGAACGATTTTGAAAGTGACATCATACTATTCCCTATCAACGCTTTGAAAAAATCTGAGGTATTATATAAATTAATTAATTTATCGAACTCACCAGCATCTTCATATTTCTTCAATGCTGTTCCAACACCATAAAAACCAGGTACATTTTGTTTTAATTGACTCCAAGAGCCCACAAAAGGAATAGCTCTTAAATCTGAAAAATTAAACTCATTTCCACTTGATCGTTTTGAAGGACGACTACCAATATTTGTTTTAGCATAATATTTAAGGGTACTCATACGCTCTAAATACGGTAAAAATTTTGGATGATTCTTAAAATCTGAATATGCTTGGTAACTTACCGTAGCCAAACTATCCATAATTTCAACATCCTTTTTAGTCATAACATTATTAACATTACTAAACAACTCATTAGAAATACCAGCACTTAGTAATTGTTCAATATTATATTGAGCAGCATCTTGAGTTCCAAAATTAGAACTAATAGTTTGCCCTTGAATTGTTAGTTGAATTTCTTTATTTTCAATAGAAGGACCTAAAGATGCATAAAATTGATGTGTTTTACCACCACCACGAGCAGGAGGACCACCACGTCCATCAAAAAATATAACCTTAATACCGTATGCTCTTGAAATTTTAGTTAGATTTTCTTTGGCCTTAAAAATTGCCCAGTTTGCCATTAAATAACCTCCGTCTTTTGTTCCGTCGGAAAAACCAAGCATTATAGTTTGTTTATGACCTCTTTGCGCTAAATGTGTCATATATGCTTTATTTTCATATAGCTTACTCATAACACCTTCTGCGTTTTCTAAATCTGTAATGGTTTCAAAAAGAGGAATAATATCTACGGTAATATTGTGATTAAATCCACATAAATTAAACATTGCAAATGTTTCCATTACATTTAAAGCTTTTTGATTATTGCTAATAATGTAACGGTTTGAGCCGCGTTCTCCATTACTTTCTTGAATAGACTTTACTGCAACAATTGAACTTAATGTCTTAGTAACCATTTCATTATCAAAAATATCAATATCTATAGAACCTTTAACTTTTGAAAGAATTTCAATTTGTTTAGCTTCAGACAGCTCTAAATAATTTTCAGGGAATTCAGTATTACCATGTTCTTGTAAAGTTGTTACTATTTCTGAAAAAACATTGTGATGCACACGGCTATCTTGTCTAATATCTAATGTTGCGAAATGATAACCAAATAAATGAACTTTATTGATAAAATCGTTAATTTCATCTTCGTATAAAGATTGATGTTTTTCAATTATTATTGACCTAATTTCTTCTAATCTCGCAATAAAATCGGTTAAAGACAACATTGTATTTAAGTCCGGATTAACACTATTATCAAATAATAGAACTTCTAATTCGGTAATATAATCTTCAACACCATTAAATGTTAATCGCTTCTTTAAAATTCGAATATCTCTATAGTAATTTTTTAAAATAGTTTGCTTTAATCTCTTGGCAACATTTAAAGTAATTTCTGTAGTAACAAATGGATTCCCATCGCGATCTCCACCAGGCCAAAAACCTAAATCAATAATTTGGTTCGGTATTTTTTTTCCGTCAAAAATATTATTTTGAATATAATTATAAGTGTCTGATATTGAATGATAAAATACATTCTCTAAATACCAAATTAAACTTACAGCTTCGTCATAAGGTGACGGTTTTTCGTGTTTAAAAAATGGCGTTTTTCCTAATTGAGCCAGTAATTTATTAATTAAAAGTAAATCATTTTTTTCTATAGCTTCAGCTAAATCGGTGATAATTCCTAAAACGGGACCTGGATAAAACTGTGTAGGATGTGCAGTTAAAACAATCCTAACTTTAAAGTCTTCTAAATATTTTTGTAAGGCTTCCTTTTTATTTTCTTGAGCAGCTGTTTCTTTAGTATTTCGCATAGTACCAACACCATCCATATTGTTTACAATTGGAAAAGCGGCATCTTCAATAGCATCAAATAAAACAACTTGACGCTCTATATATTGAATAAACCTAAAAAGTAGGTTTATTCTTTCTTCCTCAGAAGGGTTTTGCTGATATGTTTTAAAGAAATTTTCTACAATTTCTGTTGGATCTTGTTTGCTAGAAAAACCATTTTTGCATATTTCGTGAAACAATGGTAAAAGCACCCCTGTTTTTGTAATTGTATCAAATGGAAGTGTCATAAATATACTGTTGTATATTTGGTATTTAGACAATACGTTTTCTTGAAACCTTGTTAATTTTGGTTGTTTATGCATTTTTTTAGTTATTTGTCCGAAAATTACGAAACGTTCATTAAAAATATGGTTTTTGAATCATAAATTTAACGAAATCGTTTTATTTGTGAGGGCTTTTATTTTTTAGGAATATAAGGATAATAGAGCTTAGAAATATCAAAAAAACTCTTTTCTAAATTACGTTTGTTATAATAGTCTTTATAGGCTTCAAAAACAAAATAACTTGGTTTTGAAATATTTTTAAGTGGAATGGTAAAATAACCATCTTCAATTTTAACAACCTCTTGATAAAGAAATTTATAACGTTTTAACTTTAGCTTATTGTTAATTAAAAAAGTACTATTATTTTCGTTTAAAATATTTTTAACATAGATGCTTTTTGGTAAAAATTTATTATCCAAATCAACATTTTTTTCTTGTGAAAAACAAGTATTCCAGGAAATAAAAAACACAATTAGATAAAAATATTTAGCTGAAAACATAACATAAATGTTGAAAAATACCAGACTCTTAAAGTACTCAATTTACGTTTCAAAAACAATTAAAACTTTACTTTTAACATTTTAGAAGTCGTTTTTGTGACTTTAAAACGTTCGTCTAAACGCCTACCAATTACCCAAATTATTGAATTATCTGATGTACATAAAACCCACGTATTTTCTTTTTCTAATAATGACATTTTTTCATCTTTAAAAAATTTACTCAACTTCTTTTTACCTTTTAATCCTATTGGAAAAAAATAATCACCTTTTTCATATTTTCTAATAATTAATGGAAATTGTAGCTTATTATAATTAATAGAAATAGTATTAGGTTTATCAAAAACTAACTCTTCAAATACTTTGTTTTGATGATTTTTTGTGTCAAAAGGAATATCTATACTTTTAAATTTTAGTTTTATTGGAACTGTTATTTTTGAAGTATTTTCTGGAATTTGATAGGCAACAGTTTTTTTTGAATTTGAAATTTTAGATAAAATTAAAACATCTCTATCCTTAAGTAATCTGTGTGTTTCACTAAAAACTTGTTTCCCGCTTTGTGCTTCTAAAAGAGCTGTAACATCATTCCATTCTGTAAATTTATATGCTTTTAAAAGTTCATATAAATATACTTTTGGATTGCTTAAGCTTTTAAGTTTTTCAATATTAAAATGTATTTCTTTATTGTTTACAACTGTTATTTCTTCTCTAATTTTTTCTATGCTATCTTGAACAATTTGCTGACTTCCTTTTAAATTTTCTAGTGTATTGGTTAAAGTATCTAATAAATTTGGATTTAGTTCTTTTAAAAAAGGTACAACTTTATGACGTATTTTGTTTCGTACATATTTTATAGAAGAATTACTTTGATCTTCTCTCCATTGAATTTTATTTTTAGTAGCATATATTAAAATTTCACTTCTTGAGAAAGAAAGTAATGGTCTAACAATAGAACCATTTATTTCTGGTATACCTGTTAAACCATCCAAACCAGTTCCGCGAGTTAGGTTTATTAGTACAGTTTCAATAATATCGTCTTTATGATGTGCTGTAACAATATAATCCAATTCATTTTCTTGCATTATTTCTTGAAACCAGTTGTAACGTAACTCACGAGCAGCCATTTGTGTAGAGATTCCTTTCTCAATAGCAAAATTTTCAGTATCAAATTTTATTGTTGCACACGGAATCTTTAATTGCTTTGCTAATTCCGTTACAAAAATCTCGTCTTTAGCACTATCTTTTCCTCGTAACTGAAAATTGCAATGTGCCAAAAAAATTGAAAATTTTAGCGAATGCAATATATGAGTTAATACTACACTATCTATACCACCAGAGACTGCTATCAATAATTTTTTACCATTTAAAAACGCTAAATTGTTATTGATATGTGCCTGTAAAACTGTTTTCATTTAGTAAATATAATTAATTGGGATTTAACTTAACAGTACTTGTTTCATAGCTTGTGCTTTAAGCAAGCATTCTTCATACTCTTTTTCTGGAATTGATTGTGCTGTAATTGCACCTCCAACAGAATATGAAACATATTTTTTAAACTTATTATATAAAATACTTCGTATAATAACATTAAAATCAAAATCTCCATTTGGCGTAATATAGCCAACTGCACCAGAGTATAAGCCTCGTTTGGTTTCCTCTAATTCTTCAATAATTTTCATTGCTGAAATTTTAGGTGCACCTGTCATACTTCCCATTGGAAAGGTATCTTTAATAATATCAACAGGGTGAATATTAGCGTTAACTTTACACGAAATTGTTGAAATTAATTGATGTACTTGCTTAAAAGTATATACTTTACACAACTCGTCTACTTTTACAGAACCTTTAACAGCTGATCTAGATAAGTCGTTTCTTACCAAATCTACTATCATTATATTTTCTGCACGTTCTTTTGGATTTGTTTCTAATTCAGCAATTAATTTTAAATCCTCTTTTGCTGAAGCTGCTCTTTTTGCAGTTCCTTTAATAGGTTGAGAAATTACTGTTGTACCTTCTTTTTTTATATAACGTTCTGGTGAAGCAGATAACAAATAATTATCTTCAAGTTTTAAAAAAGTGGCAAAAGGAGGTTTTGAAATTTTGTTTAAATGTTGATAAACTTCAACTGGATTAATAATTGAATTTTCACTATAAAATTCCTGACAAAAATTTGCCTCATAAATATCACCTTGATGTATATGGTTTAATACTGAATTTATTTTCCAAAAATATTCATCCTTATGAATCCTGAGTTTAATTTTAATTTGATTGGATGTTGGTTTCTGGCTATTTACTTTTGATTGATTAATTTTGTTTAAATCAGTTTTTATTTCAGAAGAAAATTTAGTTAGATACTTTATCTCAACAGTATGATTTTTAATAAAAATTAACTTCTTAGGTTGAAAAAAATACAACTCAGGAAAATGCAATCCATCAAAATTATTAGATTGTAAGTTTTCTATATCATTTTTTAAATCATAACTTAAATACCCAAAAATATAATCTCTTACTTCAGTTTGATAATTTTTTAACTTCTGAAAAGCATTGTTATAATCGGTTTTAATTTCAGAAACAGCGTCAACTGCCAAAACCGCATCAAAACTAGAATATTTTTGTTGATAGTTGTTACTATCTAACCAAATTGCAGTTTTGTATTGCTGTGCCCAAAACAATAATTGTGTTTTAAACTCATCAATATTCTCTATTTGAAACTTATAACTTGTTCTATTCATTTCCGCAAAAGTAAAAAAGTCATTTCAATAAAAAATGACTTCTTTGTATATGTTTTCCCCGAATGGGAATATTTAGTTAGTTTGTAAAAAAGCAGCTTAAATTTTTAAGTATGATTTTCACTTTTAAACAACAAACTAACTATGTATTGCTCTATTATTTACAGCTAAACAGGCCTCTTTAAAAGCTTCTGTATATGTAGGATGTGCGTGCGATGAACGTGCAATATCTTCAGAAGAAGCTCTAAACTCCATTGCAATTACAGCTTCAGCAATCATATCTGCGGCTCTTGCTCCAATCATATGAACACCTAAAATTTCATCTGTTTCAGCATCAGCTAGTACTTTTATTTGTCCATCAATATCCATACTTGCTCTTGCTCTACCTAAAGCACGCATTGCAAACGATCCTGCTTTGTAGTTTACACCTGCTTCTTTTAATTGCTCTTCTGTTTTACCAACACAAGCAACCTCTGGCCAAGTATATACAACACCTGGAATTAGATTGTAATCAATATGTGGTTTTTGCCCAGCAATAATTTCAGCAACCATTGTACCTTCTTCTTCTGCTTTATGCGCTAACATAGCACCTTTTACAACATCTCCAATTGCATAAATATTAGAAACATTGGTTTGCAAATGTTCATTAGTTTCTATTTGACCACGTTCAGAAATTTTAATTCCTATGTTTTCTAAACCTAATCCTTTAGTATAAGGTTTTCTTCCTACAGAAATTAAGGTATAATCTCCTTTAAATTCCGTTGGAACACCTTTTTTATTATCAGCCGTAACAACAACTTCATCTCCATTATTAACAACTGAAGTTACTTTATGACTTGTAAAGAATTTAATTCCTTGTTTTTTTAATGATTTTTGCAATTCTTTTGAAAGCATTGCATCCATTCCTGGTGTAATTGTTGGCATATATTCAATTACTGAAACTTGCGAACCCAATCTACTATAAACAGAACCTAATTCTAAGCCAATAACACCTCCACCAATAACAATTAGATGCTTTGGAATCTCATTTAAGCTTAATGCTTCTGTTGAAGTTATAACTCTTTTTTTATCAATTTCAATAAAAGGTAATGTTGATGGTTTTGAACCTGTAGCAATAATAGTTTTTGCAGCCTCAATTTCTTCAGAAGAACCATCTTCCTTGGTAATAATAATATGAGTAGCATCTTTAAAACTACCAACGCCTTGCAATAAGTCTATATTATTTTTATCCATTAAATAATTGATCCCACCAGATGTTTGTGCCACTACTTCATTTTTACGCACAATCATTTGTTTAAAATTTATTGCTAAACCTTTTACATCAATTCCGTGGGTTTTAAAATGCTTGGTGGCATCGTAATAATGATGCGAAGAATCTAACAATGCTTTAGAAGGAATACATCCTACATTTAAACAAGTACCGCCAAGTGTATTGTATTTTTCAATAATTACAGTTTTTAAGCCTAATTGCGCACATCTAATTGCAGCAACATACCCTCCAGGTCCTGAACCAATTACGGCTACATCGTATGTATTCATATAAATATATTATTATTTTGGTTACAAAAATATAATTTTAATTATTGAATTGCTGAAATAATAAAAACATTTGTAGTGATTTGTGTATTTATTACTTAAATCTATTGAAATTTGGCTTCAAGACACAATACAAGTAACTAAAATAGAGATGTTTGCATATTTTAGATTGTCTCTTAAAAAAAATACTGATTAATTATATGATATTTATCGCCATTTATTTAGAATTTACTTCCATTTATTAAGTTATTGTAAAATAGAACTTTAAAAATGTAATAATATTTAAAATCTGTAGTATATTTGTTTTATATTTAGAGAAATGTCCCCCACAAGACTCGCAATTTTTTTTTAGCCCCACAAAATTATTTGAAATTACCCCCACTAATTAATTATAATGATTTATTTCATTATAAGTTTTGAGAGACCCCATAATTTGATTATCCAATTTAGTAGAAATGCTATTACTAAGTTAATTTTTATTTAAATAAAAAGATTATGAAAAAAATTACTTTTATTCGATTTTTAGCTTTATTCGTATTGTTGTTTTCAACGACGATTTCTTTTTCGCAAGTTGTTTTACCAACAGAGCCTGCTTGTTCATTCTCAGGGTGTAATGCAGGAGATTTAACAATAACAAAAGCATACATTGCTCAAGATAATGATGTACCACTTCCAGCTTGTGCTGTTGGTGACCCTATTAATGCTTTTTTATACCTTCAAGTAAATACAGGTCCGAAATATAATATTTATGTCCAATTTGATTTATATATAAATAACGTTAAAATTAATGGTTCAGATAAATATACTTATGCAGAACCAGTTACGGGTACATTAATTCCTAATACTCCAATTAAAATTGCACCAATTTCATTTACTTGTGGAGATGTAATAGAACTAAAAAACATTTATGTTTCATGGAAAACTGGAGGTGCTAAAAATAATGATGCAAGTTGTGCAGGTATTGGAGGAGCTGGTTCAAAATGTGCTGATGCTAGTGCAGTTCCAGATATAGTTGTAAATACACCTATTTCTCCTAATTTCACAGTTAACAAAAGTTGTGACGGAGATGATTTTGAAAAAGTTGTATTTACAAATACTTCAACTGGAGGTGATGGTACCTTAACATATTTATGGGATTTTGATGGAGGAGTCTCTAACCAACCTCTTACTAATGAAGGCCCTCATACTGTGACGTTTGCATCAGGAGGTTCAAAAAATATTACTTTAACAGTAACTGATTCAGATAATGATGTTGCAGTAAAAAATATAGGAATAACTATTAATAGCTGTTGTGTTGATCCAGAAATAACAAACCCAGGTCCAGTTACAGCTTGTGATAGTTATACATTACCAGTAATATCAGGCTCAAATTTAACAGGTAACGAAGCTTATTATGACGATAGTCAAGCAAATGGTGGTATCGAAATAACTAACTTAATATTAACATCTAGTCAAACAGTTTGGATTTATGATGCAGATGGCTCTTGTAGTGATGAGGAAAGTTTCTTAGTAACAATAGAAGATAGCGTAAAGGCAGATATTCTTGAAGATGTTACAGAATGTGATAGCTATGAATTACAGCCATTAACCAATGGATCTTATTATACAGGATCAGGAGGAACAGGAGATGTAAAGAATCCTGGAGATTTAATTCAA